>Ga0157375_10000419_pt1 | contig 38685 bp, 39 predicted proteins | sample M35metaG_FD_115311 | JGI IMG/M metagenome (GOLD analysis project Ga0157375, IMG submission 115311) | Miscanthus rhizosphere microbial communities from Kellogg Biological Station, Michigan, USA - M3-5 metaG | ecosystem: Host-associated > Plants > Roots > Rhizosphere > Soil | place: USA: Michigan... | reverse complement strand
CTGGCAATCGCAATCATCGTGCTGCGTGGGCGGCTCCTGTCGCTGGCAACGGGGCTGAGCCTGCTGTTCATGGTGGGCACGCTGCTTGCGCTGGTGCTCGCGCTGACTGTGGGGGTGTTTGGCATTCACGAGGTATTGAGCTTCACGTTGGTGCCCACCACGCTGGTGGTGGAGTCCATCGGCACGATCATCCTGGCAGTAACCGTCGCGCTGGTGTTGCGGTCGCGACGAGTACCCTAACGGCGCACTGACCGGCAACTTCACACGTTGCCTATGGCTCTGATCATCGTGGTAAACCCTTTCCCGCCCAGGAGGCGTTACTGCGGGGTGGGGAGCTTCGCCACCCTATACGGGCCGGACCAGGTGAACTAGACCTGTATCTCAGAAAAATATCGGAGGGCACTGTCATCTCGACGGCCCCGTCGGGACACGTGTACACGACCAAACCCGGTGGTGCCCTGTTCTTTCCCGCGCTGGCCACATCCACCGGGCAGCTGGTGATCCCAGAATCCGGCGGTGCAGCACCGAGCAATCGCGGGTTGATGATGCCCACCCGGCAGCGCACGCGGGCCCAAGAACGCGCCTACCGGATCGCACTCGAACGGCAACACAGCGCCGCCCGCATCGCCCGAAAACAACTCCTCCTCGCCGAACGCATCGCCAGAGACGACCAACCACCACCGTTTTGGGGCGCGCCTAAATCGGCTCAGTCGCCAGCCTCGTCGCACTCCACCGAAACCCAAACGGTGGGGGCGGCGGCCGTGTCGATTCCTGTGACAGTGCACTCCGACAGCGGGATGTCGGCATCGCCGCTGACCCAGTTGATGCCGACGTTGTAGCCCTGGGCACGCAGGTCTTTGATGGTGGCGCTGGCCGACTCGGAGCCGGCTTCCGGCACACCGGTTGGGTCGGCGGCAGCAACCGGCGCGATGGCAACCGACGCCGCGGCGCCCGCGACAACCAACAACTGCGCGAAGTTTCGCGACTTGGGCTTCATGACAATCCTCCTAAGCGCTGGGCACCGAGACCCCCGCGCTCAAAGGATTTTCCCACCAACCTCACAGGCGATATTGATAATGAAGAAATTGGGGGCTGTAGCCGTCGCAAAGGTGTCAGGCCGCTCGATGTGTCGCATAGACATATTTCGCGAATGTTCGAGCTCTTACGTCACAAGCAAACACGCGCGAACATGCATTTCCGGTCGTCGATCCCAGCCATCTGAGGCGATGCTGCGCACCGCAAGGCGGCCGTGAACTCGGCGTTTTATCGAAACAATTTCGCACATTCACTCAGAGTTCGTCGCGGAAATTGAAATCCCGTCCGCCGACAGTGGCCAGTGGCGAGTCTAGCGATTCGGACACGAATTTCTGGCCGACCAGAACAAGCATCCGCTGCCGCTGTCTGCATTTCACGCGCGGGCAAATGCGCGCGGAAATCACTAGGGCGCGACGGTAAGCCAGTCGGCGAAGCCGGACGGGTCATGACGGCCGAGCGCACCGTGCTCGAACAAGCCCCAACCCTCACGTTCGACACCGTCGGCGTCACGGCACACGGCGCGGCCGACATGGTCGATCACGCCGAAGCCTGCGCGCCCGATGACGGCGGGATCGGTCATGTCGTAGGTCAGGCGTTCGGTGAAGTTGTCGCCCTTCCACATTCCGTGCAGCCAGTCCGAGTCACCGCCGTACCCGCCGCCGACGTGAATGGGCACCGGCAATTTGGACTCGACATCGAAATGCACCGGGCTGCCGTCGAATGCGGTCGCGTCGATGGTCGCACCGGTGGGGATGCGGGTGCCGGATCGGTAGTGGATCTTCACCCGCGGCCAGCCGAGTTGCTCGACGCGGCCGTCCTTCCAGATGCGAGTGCAGTCGTTGAGTGAGCGGAAGCCGTGCGGGTCCTCCTGGATGATGAGGACGATGCCGAAATCGTCGAACGCCATCGGCACATAGAGCCACCACTTGCCCTCGAACGGCGGATCGTCGGGTCGGCCCGCAGGCTCGGGCTCGCCGATCGGTCGGATACCCCACGAGCGGTCGCGGCTACCGATCCAGCGGGCGGGATCGACGGCGATCTCTTGGCTGTCGATGGACAGCGTGCCGCTCCAGGAACCCACCTGCGCGAACCGCTGTGCGTCGAGCGTGACGCGGTTGCCGCGCCGCATGATGTGCGGCTGCTCCTGCACGACGTCGAACAGACCCTCCCAGGTCAGATCCGCGGCGATGCCCTCGGTTTCGTCGAGCACGATGCGCAGCTTGTGCAGCGGCTCGGTCACCTCGACGCGGTAGTTGCCCACATGCTGATTGAGGCGGTCCTGATCGATGGCGCCGCTCAGGTGTACCGCCGTCTGCTCGTCTCCCCGCCGCACCAGAAGGAACGCGTCTTTCACACCGAGGTTGGGGTAGTAGCCGATGCCCGAGATCACGAAGATGTCGCCGGTGCGGTCGTGCGCGTTGAAGTACGAACGATCGTAGAAGTTCCGGTCGCTGGACCCCGGCCACGCGATCGGCTGCGGGACCTGGTGCACCGGGTATTCGTCCATGGGGCCGAGCATTACGCCTCCTCGATGAGTCGCTTGAGCACCGCGCCGTGATAGAACAGCGACTCCACGTCGTCGGGTTTCTCGATCTCGCCAAACCGCACACGCCGCGCGCTGGTCCGCATGAACACACACGCCCAGATCACGCCGGAGTACACATAGAACCAATTCAGGTCGCTCAGCTCGACCCCGGTCAGCTCTGCATAGGTCGCCTTCACATCCTCTTCCCGCATGAAGTCGGGCAGGCCCGGCATGCCGGCCAGGCCGGCGAGTTCCTGAAAGACCATGTGCGCGAAGATGATCCAGGCGACGTCCATCTCCCGCGGCCCGAGCACCGCCATCTCCCAGTCCAGGACGGCAACCGGCCGGAAGTCGGAGTACAGCACATTGCCGACGCGGGAGTCGCCCCACACCAGCACCGGATCCGTAGCGGCGACGTCGGCGGGCCAGTTCGCCTCGAGCCAGTCCAGCGCCCGCTCGATCAGCTCGGAGCGGCCGATATCGGGGACCGCGAACTGGTACCAGGACTGCAGCCAATTGAGGTTGCGCCGCAACGCATTCGGTTCGGACCCGTCATCGAGGAAGCCGAATGTCGTTTCGGGTTCCGGGATCGAATGGAGGTTGGCGATCACCTCGACGGTGCTGTCCTGCAGTTCGCGCTGTCGCTCGGCGGGGGAGTCCGCGAACCAGTTGTTGCCGAATGTGTACGGCATCACGTCCGGCGGCACCTGGCCCTCGACGTAATCCATCAGGAAGAACGGCGTGCCGAGGACCGAGCCCGTCGGTTCCAGCCACCGCACGCGGGGAACTGGGACGTCGGTCTTCTCGCCGACCAGTCGGATGACGTCGAACTGGTGGTCCATCCGATACGACGAGAACACCGGCACGTCCTGCGCGGTGGGCGCCACCCGCGCCACCCACTTCTCTTCCCGGCGTTGCCCGTCCTCGTCCCAGCGGCCCGTCAGGATGATCGTTTCCGACGACATGCCGTTGGCGTCGACGCCGCTTTCCACGGTGACCTCGGGTGCGGCACCGCCGGGCATCACGGTCGACAACCAACGCGACATCACATCGGGCAGCGTGCTGACGTCTCGACTCGAATGTTGGAGTCGGCTGACATCTTCGACAGCCGGTTCAGTCGGCATGAGAATTCATCCTTCGGCGGGGGGGCAATTACGATACGGTGGGTAGCGTTATGAAAGCAGACGCGTCATCGGTTGACAAGACCCCGGGTGCAGGTCGGCCCCGGGATCGACGTATCGACGCTGCCATACTGCGGGCGACCGCGGATCTGCTTGTGGAAATCGGGTATTCGAACCTCTCGATGGCCGCGGTCGCCGAGCGCGCAGGAACCACCAAGACGGCGCTGTACCGGCGGTGGTCGAGCAAGGCCGAACTCGTGCATGAGGCTGCCTTCCCGGCGGCGCCGACCGCGATCGAGACGCCGCCGGGCGACCTCGGCGCCGACATCCACGCGATGATCGCCGCCGCCCGTGACGTGTTCACCAGCCCGCTGGTGCGCGCCGCGCTGCCGGGGCTGATCGCCGACATGGCGGTCGACGCCGACCTCAACGCCCGGGTCATGAGCCGCTTCACCGACGTGTTCGTCGCGGTCCGGACGCGGCTGGCCGACGCGGTCAGTCGAGGAGAGGTGCACGCGGACGTCGATCCCGACCGGCTCGTCGAGGTGATCGGCGGCGCCACGCTCTTGCGGGTGTTGCTGCAGCCCCACGAACCGCTCGGCGAGGAGTGGGTCGCGCAGACCACTGCCATTGTGGTGCACGGTGTGGTGGCATAGAGACCGTGCTGGAGGCGTTCCCGATCGACTGGCGTACCGCGCTGCTGCTCGTGCCGCACCCCGACGACCCGGAGTACGGTTGCGCGGCCGCGGTCGCCAAATGGACGGCGCAGGGCAAGACCGTCTATTACGCATTGGCTTGCCGAGGTGAGGTCGGTATCGCGGGCATGCCCGCCGAGGAGGCGGGGCCGCTGAGGGAGATCGAACAACGCCGATCGGCCGCCATCGTCGGCGTCGAGGAGCTGCAATTCTGGGATTTCCCGGACAGCCAGATCCGCGACACACCTGCGTTGCGTGCCAAGATCGCCGACACGATCACCGCCGTGGCTCCCGATGTTGTGCTCACCGTCTACAGCGGTCCGGAGTGGGCGCCGGGCGCCCCGAACCAGCGTGATCACATCGAGTTCTCGAACGCCGTTGCGGCGGCATATGACTCGCTCACCGACCCACCTCGATGGCTCTTCGAGAACGGCCCGGATGTCACCCACGCCGAAGTGATCGACGACGACTGTTTCAACCGCGCGGTGTCGTCCCTCGCGGCGCACGACGTGTATCTGTCGGTTCTTGACCCGGACACACCGGTACTGGAGCAGGCGCGCAAGCAGGTCGACATGACCACGACACCCAGACCGGAATTCGACGGCAAGCGCACCGTCGAGTTCATTCTGCGTCGCTCCAGCCCTTAGCTCTCGATCTGTCGCTTGTTGCGCTCACTCACCGCCCGGAACTGATCGCCAAGGCCATCGAAGTCCCGATGCTGGGCGAACGCGATCTTCTCCTCGGCGGCCAACCCCGGGTCGACCACTGCGGCAGCACCTGTCGTGTAGATCTCCTTGAGCCCCAACATGGTTGGCCCCGACACCTCGGCGATCTGCGCGGCCAACTCGAGCGCCCGGTCGAGCAGCCGCTCGTGTGGCACCACCTCCGTGACCAACCCGATCCGCTCGGCGCGGGCCGCGTCGACCACCTCGCCCGTCATCGACAGCCGTCGTGCCATCGCCTGTCCGACGACGTGGGGGAGTCGCGCGGTCATACCGCCACCCGGCAGGATGCCGACCCGGGCATGCGTGTCGGCGAACACCGCCCGCTCAGAGGCCACCAGAAAGTCGCAGCCGAGCGCCATCTCCAGCCCGCCGGTGAACGTCGCGCCATTGATCGCGCCGATGATCGGTGTGCGCATCTTGGCGACGGCGGCGATGCAGCTTTGCGACCGAAACTCCTCGAAGTACTTGAGCCCGTCGCGCTGCGCCTCCTTGAGATCCACCCCGGCGCAGAACGCCGGATCTTTCCCCGTGAGCACCACCGCCAGCACGGAGTCGTCGGCGTCGGCCTCGGTCAGTGCCGTGTACGTCGCCCTGATCAGGTCGCGGCTCAACGCATTCCTGGCTTCCGGCCGGTTCAGCGTCAGCAGCCTGACCGCGCCGTGGTCGGCGGTCAGCACCAGCGGTTCGGTTGTCATGCGATGAATGTAGCGGGGCGCTCGGCGGCCAAGGTATATTCAGTTACGATACCGTTTCGATAATTAATGAAGGGGTCGTTATGCAAGACGTCGACGTCCTAGTCGTCGGGGCCGGTCCGACCGGTCTTGCAGTGGCGTGCGGGCTGTTGACGAATGGCGTGAAAGTCCGGGTGGTGGATAAGGCGAATGGGCCGGCCACCACGTCGCGGGCTAATTTTCTACACGCGCGCGGATCCGAGGTTCTGGACCGACTGGGAGCCCTCGATGACATGCCTGCTCGTTCGGTGCGCGCGATGAAGATCACTACTTACCTGGGCGACAAGCCGATTATGCAACTACGGTTCGGCGATCCTGAAATGCGAACGGCAGCGCCCCCGATGGTCATCTCCCAAGCTGCCGTCGAGGCTTCGCTGCGGGATCGAGTCGCTCAACTCGGCGGCGAAATCGATTGGGGCACAGCACTTGTTGACTTGCGTCAGGACGACGCGAGCGTAGCCGCAGTGGTCGGCGGCGACGAGTTAAAGGCCAGCTGGGTGGTGGGCTGTGACGGTGCCGCGAGCACCACCAGGCACCTCGCTGGCATCGGTTTCCCCGGTGTGAAACTGAGCGAACGATTTCTGCTTGCTGACGTTCGCCTCGATTGGAACCTCGACCGCTCGGGCACCACCGGGTGGATTCATCCAGAGGGCATGATCGGCGCGATGCCGATGCCCGACGACACCGGCCGACTGTGGCGGATTATCGCCTATGACCCTGGCCAGCCGGCCGATAAGCCGACCGAGTCGGAGATACTCGCCCGGCTCGATCGGATCCTTCCCGAGCGCACCGGACGCGCGGTCAGCATCACCGACGCGGTGTGGCTGTCGATGTTCAGCGTGCATCGCAGGCTTGCCGACACCTACCGGCGTGGTCGTGTGCTGTTGGTTGGCGACGCCGCCCACACTCACGCGCCGTTCGGCGGCCAAGGCATGTTGACGGGGCTAGGTGACGCCGAGAACCTGGCCTGGAAACTAGCGCTCGTCGTCCGCGGGAAGTCCGATGCCCGACTGCTCGACAGCTACGAGCAGGAACGCCGCCCACTGGCCACCGAGGTGCTTCGCGGCACCGGCGCGGTCACCAAAATCAACATCGCCCAGGGCCGGCTCGGCCGATTCATCCGCGACCGGCTTGTCGTGCCGTTGTTAAACGTGCGCGGTGTGCAGCGCTGGGTCACGTACCGGACGTCGCAGCTGTGGGTGAGTTACCGGCATGGTCCACTGGCCGAACGGTCGCTGCCGTTTCCGAAGCCCCGTCCCGGTGACCGCGTGCCCGGTCTGCGCGGTGCCGACTTGAATGGGCGTTGGGCGCTTCTGTCGACCGACGATTCTCTGCGGGCGGTCGCGACGGCACACCTCGGCGACGGAGTGGCCGCACTGCCCCAGAAGCGTAGCTCCGACGCCTTTCTGGTGCGCCCCGACGGGCATCTAGGGTGGCGCGGACGACGGCCGAACGCCCTGGATCGGTGGCTAAACCGTGCGCTGGCGACAGGATCGGTTCGGTGACAGGCGCCACCGCGAGCCGCGGACGCCCGCGTGACCCCGCACTCGACAGCGCGATCCTGACCGCGGCGCTCGAGCTGTTTGTCACTCACGGCATCACCGGAATGAGCATCGAACAAGTCGCCAAGCGTGCGGGCGTCGGCAAGCCCACCATCTACCGGCGATGGTCGACAAAAGAACTCCTCGTGGCTGACGCGATCGAAGCCCACGTTGGCAGCGACCTGAACTGGCCGACACGCGTCGAGATCGTCGCCGTTCCGGCGCAGGAGCTCGTGCGGCGCAACGTCGCCGCAGCCGCCAAGACCGCTGCGGACCCGACGTTCCGCGCTCTGGTCGCGCAGATCTATGGCTCCGCCGTCACACATCCGCTGCTGATGCAGACCTATTGGGACCACTACATCGCGCCGCGGCGCAGGCTCGTCATCATGATGCTGGAACGTGCCCAGGCCGACGGGGATGTGCCTGGAGGTGCCGACCTGGACGTGCTTGTCGACATGCTAGCCGGTGCGGTGACTTATCGTGTGCTGCAGCCGAATCCGCCAACCGCTCGGCAGATGAAGCAGTATCTCGAATCCGCCTACCGCCAAGTCGGCCTGCTGCCGTAACTGCGCGAACCGGCTCCCGACGGTACGGATCAGCGGACGAAATGGTTGGCGGTGTTCGCCAAGTCGAGCAGTGGCTGCGGCAGCGCCCCGAGGGCGAATGTGATGGCCGCGGTGATCGTGACGACCGCCGTGCTCAACACGCTCGGCACCACCACGGCGGGTGCGTCGTCGGGCGGTTCGGTGAAGAACATCAGGACGATCACCCGCACGTAGAAGTACGCGGCCACGGCGCTGGCGATCACGCCGATGACGACCAGCGGGATCGCGCCGCCCTCGCCTGCGGCCTTGAACACGGCGAACTTGCTGACGAATCCGCTTGTGAGGGGGATGCCGGCGAACGCGAGCAGGAACAGCGAAAACACAATGCCGACAATGGGATACCGTCGACCCAGACCGGCCCACCGGGCGAGTGCGGTGTCCTCATCGCCCTCGGGGTTTCGCACCAGACCCACGACTGCGAACGCGCCGACGGTGCTGAACCCGTAGGCGAACAGATAGAACAGCGTCGACGAGACGCCCGCCTCGTTCTGGGCGATGACGCCGGTGAGGATGAATCCGGTGTGCGCCACGGCCGAATAGGCCAACATCCGCTTGACGTCATTCTGGGTGACGGCCGTGACGGTGCCGACCACCATCGTCAGGATCGCGATCGCCCACATGATCGGGCGCCAGTCGTCATGCAGACCGGGCAGCGCGATGTAGAAGATGCGTAGCATCGCACCGAAGGCCGCGATCTTGGTGGCAGCAGCCATGAACGCGGTGATCGGCGTCGGAGCACCCTGGTACACGTCCGGAATCCACGAGTGGAACGGCACCGCCCCGACCTTGAAAAGCACGCCGACGAGCAGCAGTGCGGTGCCGATCAGCGCGAGCGACGTCTTACCCGACCCTGCCGCCACCGCGTCCGCGATGCCGCCGAGGTCGAGTGTGCCTGCGTAGCCGTACAGCATCGCAGCGCCGTACAGGAAGAAGGCCGACGAAAACGCGCCAAGCAGAAAGTATTTCACCGAGGCTTCCTGCGAGAGCAGGCGCCGCCTGCGGGCCAACCCGCACAGCAGGTACAGCGGCAGCGACAGGACCTCGAGCGCGATGAACATCGTCAGAAGATCGTCGGCCGCCGGGAAAATCAGCATGCCGCCGATCGCGAACATCGTCAGCGGGAACACCTCGGTCTGCATCACACCGGCCTTGGTGGCCAGTTTCTCGGCCACGCTGCCCACGACTGCTGACGCCTGCGGCGTGAATGCGTCGAGGCCGGGACCGGTTTCGCCGTTCGCAGGTGCCGGGATGCGCCGTTCGGCGATGAGCAGGATGCCGAGCACTCCGACCAGCAGGATGGTGGCCTGAAGGAACAGCGCCGGGGCATCGACGGCGACTGCGCCGAGCACGGCGGTGCGCCCCGTCCCGCCCAGATCCCGCGCGAGCACGACAACCGCCACGAACGATGCGACCAGCCCGCCGAGGCTGAGCACCAGCTGGGCGGCGTAGCGCTGCTGACGCGGCACGAACGCCTCGACGAGCACGCCGACGACCGCCACGCCAAGGATGATCAGCATGGGCGAGAGCAGACCGTATTCGACGTTCGGGGTAGGTACGGTCATCGTGCCGGCCCTTCTGCGATCTTCGGTGCCGGGTCAGGCTGGTTGATGGTAGTCAGCGTGTGGCTGACGGCGGGGTTGATCACATCGAGAGCGACTTTCGGATACACCCCGAGTACCAGCAGCAGTGCGATAAGGGGTGCGACGACGACGATTTCGCGGGGCAGCAGGTCACGCAGCCGATCGTTGCCGTCCTTGACCGGGCCGGTCATCATCCGCTGGTACATCCACAGGATGTAGATCGCGGACAGCACCAGCGCCGTCGACGCGAACACCGCGAAGGCGGGGTAGCGAGTGAATGTTCCGATCAGGACCAGGAATTCACTGATGAACGGAGCGAGTCCGGGCAGCGACAACGTGGCGAGGCCGGCTACCAGGAAGGTGCCCGCCAGCACGGGTGCGACCTTCTGCACGCCGCCGTAGGCATTGATGAGCCGAGTACCCCTGCGCGACACCAGGAATCCGGCGATCAGGAACAGCGCCGCGGTCGAGATGCCGTGGTTGACCATGTACAGCGTCGACCCGGACTGGCCCTGGGTGGTCATCACGAAGATGCCGAGGATGATGAACCCGAAGTGGGATATCGACGTGTACGCGATCAGCCGCATCACATCGGTTTGGCCGATCGCCACGATGGCGCCGTACACGATGCCGATCACCGCGAGCGTGATGATCAGCGGCCGGAAATACATTGAGGAGTCAGGGAACAGCTGCAGGCAGTAGCGCAACATGCCGAAGGTGCCGACCTTGTCCATCACGGCCATCATCAGGACGGCGCTGGCAGGAGTCGCTTCCACCGCGGCGTCGGGCAGCCACCGGTGGAACGGCCACAGCGGCGCCTTGACCGCAAAGGCGAACATGAACCCGCCGAACAACAGGTTCATCACCGCCGGGCTCATCACGAACTGACCACTCGACACCGCGGCCACGATCGCGCGAAAGTCGAACGTGCCCGCCCCGAACGCGTCGCTCTGGGCGGTCACCACGTACAGGCCGATCACCGCGGCGAGCATGATCAGGCCGCCGAACAGGTTGTACAGCAGGAACTTCACTGCCGCTTTGGAGCGGTTCTCGCCGCCGAATCCGCCGATCAGGAAGTACATCGGGATCAGCATGGCCTCGAAGAACACGTAGAACAGCAGCACGTCCAGCGAGACGAGCGACATCAGCACCATGCCCTCGACCGCAAGCGTCAGCGCGAAGTACGTGTGCACCGACCGCCCCGCCCAGCCGATCTGGTCGCTGGCGTCGTTCCAGCCTGCGATGATCAGCAGCGGTACCAACACGGTCGTCAGCACCACGATGGCGAGTGCGATGCCGTCGACGCCGAGGATGTAGCCCGTCCCGAACGACGGTATCCACCGGTGGTTTTCGACGAACTGATACTGTTCGCCGCCCGGTTTGAACCCGACCGCGACCACCAACGACACCGCAAGGACGGCGAGTGAGATCAGCAGTGCCAACCATTTGGCCACGGTGCGCTGTGACGCGGGCAGCAGCATGACGATCGCCGCACCTGCCATCGGGATCGCCCACAGGATGGTGAGCCACGGGATGGAGGTCACCACAGTTGCACCGCCAGGATCGCGGCGACCACCAGGGCCGCTCCAACCAACATCGATAGCGCATACGAGCGGGCGAATCCGGTTTGCAACTGCCGGAATCGGTTTGAGATCCAGCCGACGCCCGCGGCCAGCTCGTTCGCAGCCCCGTCCACCGCGTCGTCGTCGATCTCGACGAGACCCTCGGTGAGGAGCTGCCCGGGCCGCATGAACGCCCGCTCGTTGAATGCGTCGCCGTAAAGATCCTGCCGCGCGGCCACGGTGAGTGCGTTTCCTGCGGGCACCTCTTCTGGGACGGCACGCGTGCCGTACATCCGGTAGGCGATCGCGATTCCTGCGGCGACGACGGCCAGCACGATGATCGTGACGACCCATGCCGGTGTGCCGTGCTCGGCCTCGTGCGCGCCTACGACGGGTTCGAGCCAATGCTGCAGCGTGCCGCCGATCGCAAGCGCGCCGCCGGAGGCCACCGAGCCGATCGCCAACAAGATCATCGGCCAGGTCATGACGGCGGGCGACTCATGCGGGTGAGCGACCAGTTTGTCCCACGTCGCTTCGCTCGCCTCGGAAGCCCAACGCTTTTCGCCGAAGAATGTCATCAGCATCACTCGGGTCATGTAGAACGCGGTGATGCCTGCGCCGAGGATCGCCGCGCCGCCGAGGATGATTCCCTTCGCACCACCTGAGCCCAGCGCGGCCTCGATGATGCCGTCCTTGGAGAAGAACCCGGCCAGCGGCGGCACACCGATGATCGCGAGGTAGCCCAGCCCGAAGGTCGCAAACGTGATCGGCAGCGCCTTTCGCAGCCCGCCGTAGCGGCGCATGTTCACCTCGTCGTTCATGGCATGCATGACCGAACCGGCGCCGAGGAACAGGCCTGCCTTGAAGAAGCCGTGGGTGAGCAGGTGCATGATCGCGAACGCGTATCCGGCGGGGCCCAGCCCCGCGGCCAGCACCATGTAGCCGATCTGCGACATCGTGCTGGCGGCAAGCGCTTTCTTGATGTCGTCCTTGGCGCAGCCGACGATCGCGCCGAAGAGCAGTGTCACCGCGCCGACGATGACCACACCGACCTGTGCGGTGGGCGCGAGATTGAACACGGGGCCGGAGCGCACGATCAGGTACACGCCTGCGGTGACCATGGTGGCGGCGTGGATGAGCGCCGACACCGGTGTCGGGCCCTCCATCGCGTCCCCGAGCCAGGACTGCAGCGGCACCTGTGCCGACTTGCCGCAGGCGGCCAGCAACAGCAACAGCCCGATCGCGGTGAGTGTGCCTTCACCGAGGTGCGGTGCGGCCGAGAAGACACCCGCGAATGAGATCGAGCCGATGTAGGCGAACATCACCATCAGCGCGATCGCCAGGCCGAGGTCGCCGACGCGGTTGACCACGAACGCCTTCTTGGCTGCCGTTGCGGCTGAGGGCTTGTGCGCCCAGAACCCGATCAGCAGGTACGACGCCAGGCCCACGCCTTCCCACCCGACGTAGAGGCCGAGGTAGTTGTCGGCCAGCACCAACAGCAGCATCGCCGCGAGGAACAGGTTCAAATACGCGAAAAACCGCCTACGCTCGGGATCCTCGGCCATGTAGCCGATCGAGTAGATGTGGATCAGCGAGCCGACGCCGGTGATCAGCAGCACGAAACACATCGACAGGGCATCCAGCTGCAGGCCGAAGTCCACGTGCAGGCCGCCGACCGGCACCCACGAGAACAGCGTCTCGTGGACCACCCGGTCTTCGGCGTGACGGCCGAGCATGTCGACGAACAACACCACACCGGCCGCGAACGACGCCAGCGCCGCCAAACAGCCCAGCAGATGCCCCCAGGCATCGGATCGTCTGCCCGCCAGCAGCAGGATCGCGGCACCCGCCAGCGGGAGGGCGATCACCAGCCACACCAGAGTTGTCATGGCCACCTTAGTGTTTCAGCAGACTGGCTTCGTCGACCGAAGCCGAACGGCGGGTGCGGAAGACGGTCATGATGATCGCGAGTCCGATCACCACCTCACACGCGGCGACCACCATGGTGTAGAACGCCACCATCTGGCCGTCCAGATGACCGTGCACGCGGGAGAACGCGACGAACGCGAGGTTCGCGGCGTTGAGCATCAACTCGACGCACATGAACATGACAATGGCGTTGCGGCGCAGCAGCACTCCGGCCGCACCGATCGTGAACAACAACGCCGACAGGTAGAGGTAGTTGTCCGGATTCACGAGTCATCCCCACTGCCGTTGGCCTGGCTGATGGTTCGCTTCTGGAGGACCGCACTAACGGACAGCTCCGACGCGGAGCCGTCTGGAAGGCGGGCGGCGATGTCGACGGCGTTGTTACGCGCGTAGACCCCGGGATTGGGCAGTGTGGTCGGGTATCCGCCCGGCAGAAAGCGCTCGTGTGCCAGCTCACGTTGCGTCTTACGCCGTTCGAACCGTTCCCGGTGCGCCAGCACCATGGCGCCGAGCGCGGCGGTGATGAGCAGCGCGCCGGTCAGTTCGAACGCCCACAGATACTTCGTGAAGATCAGCGCCGCCAGCCCCTCGACGTTGCCGCCCGCGTTGGCCTCCGCCAGTCCGGTGAATCCGTTCACCGACACGCTGCCGATACCTGCGATGAGCAGGACACCGAAACCGACCCCGACCACGATCGCCGCAATGCGTTGTCCCTGAATGGTTTCGACCAGCGATTCGGAGGAGTCGACACCGATGAGCATCACCACGAACAGGAAGAGCATCATCACCGCGCCGGTGTAGACCACCACCTGCACGACGCCGAGGAACAGCGCGCCCTGTGCGATGTAGAAGACCGCCAGCACGATCATGGTGGTGGCCAGGAACATCGCCGAGTACACCGCCTTCGGCGCGGCCACCACGCCGATCGCGCCGAGCACCGCGACCGTGCCGAGTACCCAGAACAGCACCGCCTCTGCCGTAGAGGTGTGTCCTGCGGTGCCCGCGGGGAGCGCGGCGAGGATCTCGACCGTCACTTGGCGTCCTGGGCAATCGGCTTGATGTTGCCTCGGTAGTAGTCCTCGTCGGTGCTTCCCGGCGCCATGTCGTGGGGCGGGGGCAGCATGCCCGGCCGGAGCGGGGCCAGCAGCTTGTCCTTACCCCAGATCAGGTCGGCACGGTTGTCGTCGGCCATTTCATAGTTGTTGGTCATCGTCAGCGCCCTGGTCGGGCAGGCCTCGATGCACAACCCGCAGCCGATGCACCTCAGATAGTTGATCTGGTAAACGCGGCCATAGCGTTCGCCGGGCGAAAATCGTTCATCCTCGGAGTTGTCCGCGCCCTCGACGAAGATGGCGTCGGCAGGGCAGGCCCAGGCGCACAGCTCACAGCCGATGCATTTCTCCAGCCCGTCGGGATACCGGTTGAGCTGATGCCGACCGTGGTAGCGCTTGGCGACCGGACCCGGCTTCTCCGGGTACTCCTCGGTGAGCCGCTTCTTGAACATCGTGCGGAACGTGACCGCGAAGCCCGCGATGGCGTCAAGGAACTTAGGCATTTGACTTCTCCTTTGAAGCCGGCTGCGTGGGCAACGGTGGCACAGGGAATGCGCCCGCATCCACGGCTTGCTCGGGGATCTTCCGAATGGTTCTGGCACGCAAGTTTCTCCAGAACACGAAGAGCACAATCAATACGACGACGGCGCCGACGGTGAGCAGTCCGGTCGTCACTTGGTGGTAGCCCAGGTTACGCAGGGCGCGGGCGGTGGAGACGATCATGATCCACGCGAGCGAGACCGGAATCAGCACCTTCCAGCCCAGCGCCATGAACTGGTCGTAGCGCATCCGGGGCAACGTGGCGCGCAGCCAGAAGAAGAAGAACAAGAAGGTCCACACCTTGGCGACGAACCACAGCAGCGGCCACCAACCGTGGTTCGCTCCGTCCCACATGTTGATCGGCCACGGGGCATGCCAGCCGCCGAGGAACAACGTGGTCGCCAGCGCCGAAACAGTGGTCATGTTGACGTACTCGGCGAGCATGAACATGGCGAACTTGATTGACGAGTATTCAGTGTGGAACCCGCCGACCAGCTCACCTTCGGCTTCGGGCAGATCGAATGGCGCCCGGTTGGTTTCGCCGATCATCGAGGTGAGGTAGACGAGGAACGACGGCAGCAGCGGGAAGACGTACCAGAGGCCCTGCTGGGACGCGACGATGCCGGACGTGGACATCGTGCCCGCGTAGATGAAAACCGCCGCAAAGGACAACGCCATCGCGATCTCGTACGAGATCACCTGTGCGCTGGACCGCAGGCCGCCAAGCAGCGGATAGGTGGAGCCGGAAGCCCAGCCCGCCAACACGATTCCGTACACGCCGATCGACGTCGCCGCCAGGACGTAGAGCACCGCGACGGGCATATCGGTCAGCTGCAATGCCGTTCTGTGACCGAAGATCGACACTTCGCCGCCCATCGGGATGACGGCGAACGCGATGAAGGCGGGCACCACCGAGATGACCGGGGCCGCCAGGTAGACGAACTTGTCCACACCGGCGGGGATGAGCCCCTCCCTGAGGGCCAGCTTGACGCCGTCCACCAGCGACTGCAGCAGCCCCCACGGTCCGACGCGGTTGGGGCCAGGTCGCATCTGCATCCAACCGAGCAGCTTGCGCTCGAGCAGAATCGCGACCAGCACGGTCAGCATCAGGAACGCGAAGATCGCGACAGCCTTGATGACGATCAGCCACCACGGATCATGGCCGAAGAGTGTGGGATCCGGATACGTCATTGCAGGTGTCATGATGAAGCCCGCCCGATGGTGACGACGGCTCCGGATGTCACGCCGAGCTGCTGATGCACCGCGGAGCCGGGAGAGTTGAGCGGTAACCACACGGTGCCGTCGACCATGTCCGTGATCGTCAGCGGCAGTGTGATCTCGCCACGGTCGGTGCTAACGGTCACCAGCTCGCCTTCGGCTGCGCCGATCCCCTCCGCGGTCGCCGCCGACAACCGCGCGACCGGCGGCCGTGCGGTGCCCGCGAGATGCCGTTCGCCGTCCTGTAGCCGACCCGCGTCGAGCAGCATGCGCCAACCCGCCAGCACGGCCTGCCCCTTGCCCGGTGGTGTGGGCCGCGACGGTGCCTCCTGTGGGGAAGGGGGTCGCTGCCCGGCCCACAGACCCATGCGCGCCATCTCGTCGCCCGCCACCAACGCGGACGTCATGTTCAGATCAACCCCGAGCTCGTCGGCCAGGAAGGCCAGCACCCGCAGATCGGGTATCGCATTGGTCTGCAGCGAAGGCCCGAACGGCCGAATTCGCCCCTCCCAGTTCATGAACGAGCCAGCCTTCTCCACCACCGGCGCGACGGGGAACACGACGTCGGCGAGCGCTGTGACGGCGCTTTCTCGCAGCTCGAGGCTCACCACGAACGGTGCAGCGTCGATCGCGGCCAGTGCCGCGTCCGGGTCGGGTAGGTCGGCGAGCTCGACGCCTCCGATGAGCAGAGCTCCGAGTTCACCGTCGCGCACCGCGGCGAGAATGCCGGTGGTGTCGCGGCCCGGGGCGGACGGCAGATCGCCGACATTCCATCCGGCGGCTGTCTGTTCGCGGGCCGACGCGTCGCTGACGGGTCGACCGCCGGGCAGCAGACCGGGCAGCGCGCCTGCCTCCACTGCGCCCCGCTCGCCGGCTCGTCGCGGTATCCACGCCAGCCGCGCACCCGTGGCCCCAGCCAATCTGCTTGCGGCGGAGAGTGCTCCGGGCGAGGTGGCCAACCGCTCGCCGACCAGAATGAGCGAGTCGGGAAGCTTCAACTGCGCGTCGTCGGCCAAGCCGTCCAGGGCCGCGGCCTCGCCGCCTGGTGCCGTCGCGATGAGCTGTCCGCGCATCTTGACCAGCGAGCGGGTACCGAGAGGTGCGATTGCCTTGACCTGCAAGCCGTTCTTGCGGACTGCCTTTCGCAGTCTCAGGAAGACGATGGGAGATTCCTCTTCGGGCTCGAATCCTGCCAGCAGCACCGACGGCGCCTTCTCCAGGTCGGCGTAGGTCACTGTCATCGGCACGCCCGCGACATGCGCAGCTAGGAATTCAGCTTCCTCGGTGCTGTGCGGACGGGCGCGGAAATCGATGTCGTTCGTGCCCAATACCATTCGCGCGAATTTCGAGTAAGCGTAGGCATCTTCCACGGTTACCCGGCCGCCGACGAGCACTCCGGTGGTGCCGTATGCCGCGGCCAGTCCGGCGCTCGCCACCCCGAGGGCTTCCGACCAGGAAGCCGGCCGCAGCTTGCCGTCTTCGTCGCGGACCAGTGGCGTCGTGATGCGGTCGCCCTGGGTGGTGTAGGTGAACGCCCAGCGGCCCTTGTCGCAGTTCCACTCCTCGTTCACCTGCGGGTCGTCACCGGCCAAGCGGCGCAGCACTTTTCCGCGCCGGTGGTCGGTGCGCTGGGCGCATCCCGACGAGCAGTGCTCGCACACGCTGGGACTGGACACCAGGTCGAACGGCCGGGCCCGGAACCGGTAGGCGGCGCCGGTGAGCGCACCGACCGGGCAGATCTGCACGGTGTTGCCGGAGTAGTACGACTGGAACGGCTCACCGGGGGCGATGCCGACCTGTTGCAGCGCACCGCGTTCGAGCAGTTCGATGAACGGATCGCCGGCGATCTGATCGGAAAACCGGGTGCAGCGCGCGCACAGCACGCAGCGCTCCCGGTCAAGCAGCACCTCCGAGGAGATGTTGATCGGCTTGGGGAAGGTCCGCTTGACGCCCTCGAAGCGGGTTTCGGGGCGGCCGTTCGACATCGCCTGGTTTTGCAGCGGGCACTCACCGCCCTTGTCGCACACCGGGCAGTCCAGCGGGTGGTTGATGAGCAGGAGCTCCATCACGCCCTGCTGCGCCTTGTCAGCGGCCTCGGACGTGAACTGCGTGTGCACCACCATGTCGGGTGTGCATGTCGTGGTGCACGACGCCATCGGCTTGCGCTGGCCTTCGACTTCGACCAGACACTGCCTGCACGCGCCCACGGGGTCGAGCAGCGGATGGTCGCAGAACCGTGGGATCTGGACGCCGATCAGTTCGGCGGCCCGAATCACCAAGGTGCCTTTGGGCACACTGACTTCCACGTTATCGATGGTGAGGTTCACCATCTCCACGGCGGGCTTGTCCGAGGCGGTGCCCGTGTCGACAGTCTGCGTCATCTAGACACCCACCCCTTCCGTGGCCATCAACGTCGAGGCGTGCGGGTCGAACGGACATCCGCCGGACAGGTGCGCGATGTATTCGTCGCGGAAGAACTTGATCGACGATATGATCGGGGCGGCGGCCCCGTCGCCCAAGGCGCAGAACGACTTTCCAAAGATGTTGTCGGAGATGTCCAGCAGCTTCTGGATGTCGTCCTCGGTGCCCGCGCCCGTCTCCAGGCGTTCGTAGATCTGCGCCAGCCAGTAGGTGCCCTCGCGACATGGCGTGCACTTGCCGCAGGATTCGTGTGCGTAGAACTCGGTCCAGCGGCGCACCGCGCGCACCACACAGGTGGTTTCGTCGAAGATCTGTAGCGCCTTGGTGCCGAGCATCGTCCCGACGCCGGCCATGCCCTCGTAGTCCAATGGCACGTCGAGGTGTTCCTCCGTCAGTAGCGGTGTCGACGAGCCGCCCGGTGTCCAGAACTTCAGGGAGTGTTCGGCGCGGATACCGCCGGCGTATTCGAGCAGCTCGCGGAGCGTGATGCCGAGCGGCGCTTCGTATTGCCCGGGGTTGGCGACGTGGCCCGAGAGCGAGTACAGCGTGAAGCCCGGTGATTTCTCCGAGCCCATCGAGCGGAACCAGTCCACCCCGTTGAGCAAGACCGGCGGAACGCTGGCGATGGATTCCACGTTGTTGACCACGGTGGGGGAGGCGTAGAGGCCGGCAACCGCGGGGAATGGCGGTCGCAGGCGAGGCTGGCCCCGGCGGCCCTCCAACGAGTCGAGCAGCGCGGTTTCCTCGCCGCAGATATAGGCACCCGCGCCCGCGTGCACGATCAGTTCGAGGTCGAAGCCAGAACCCTGGATGTCGGTGCCGAGGTAACCGGCCTCGTACGCCTCCGCAACAGCGGCCTGCAGTCGGCGCAGCACGGGGACCACTTCGCCGCGCACGTAGATGAAGGCGTGGTGCGCGCGGATTGCGTACGCCGCGATGATCACCCCCTCCACCAGGAAGTGCGGCGTTGTCAGCATCAGCGGAATGTCTTTGCACGTACCGGGTTCCGACTCGTCGGCGTTGACCACCAGGTAGTGCGGTTTGGCTCCCGCGCCAGTGTCGTCCTGCGGGATGAACGACCACTTCGTACCCGTCGGGAAGCCTGCGCCGCCGCGGCCGCGCAGACCCGAATCCTTCATGGTGGCGATGACGTCGTCGGGGGCCATGCCAAGCGCTCGTTCGAGCGCCTGGTAGCCGTCGTGGCGACGGTAGGTGTCAAGCGACCACGATTCGGGTTCGTCCCAGAACCGGCTCAGAACGGGAGTCAGTTGTGTCATGGTTTCGATTCCGTTGCGTCCGGATCGGTTTCGGGCTTCTTCGGTTTCGGGGGAACGGTGGCAGACGGACCCGGGGCGGGTTGATTCTTGGTGGCTTCGGCTGCCACCTTGGAGTCGTTGGGGGCGCCGTGCGAATCCGCCACTGCGGCAACTTGCGGTGCTTCCATGCCGAATTCCCGCGCGACTCGCAGCCCGGCGAGGGTGGCATCGCCTGCCGGCCCCTGCGCGGCGGCGGCTTCCGGATCAGGCAGGCCCGCAAGGACTCTCGCGGTCTCCTTGAAGGTGCACAGCGGCGCGCCGCGCGTCGGTGTCGGCGTCGGTCCGGCGCGTAAACCATCGACGAGGTCGCGCGCCGACGACGGCGTCTGGTTGTCGAAGAACTCCCAGTTGACCATCACCACGGGGGCGTAGTCGCATGCGGCGTTGCACTCGACGTGTTCGAGAGTGACCCGGCCGTCTTCGGTGGTCTCGCCGGCATGTACACCCAAATGGTCTTGCAGCGCTTCGAGAATCGCGTCGCCGCCCATGATCGCGCACAGTGTGTTGGTGCACACCCCGACGAGGTAATCACCTGTCGGCGTGCGGCGGTACATCGAGTAGAACGTGGCCACCGCGGTGACTTCTGCGTCGGTCAATCCCAGCTGTGTGGCGCAGAACCCGATGCCCGCCGGAGTGAGACAACCGTCCTGCGATTGCACAAGATGCAGCAAGGGCAGCAGCGCCGAACGTGATTGTGGGTAACGGGAAATAATCGCCTTGGCGTCGGTCTCCAATAGCGCGACCACCTCGGCGGGATAGGTCTTCGGTCCGTGAATCGGCGGGCCTGCCTCGTCAGGCCGCTGGCCGAGTTCGAGAAACACACTCACCTGTCCACCCCACCCATCACCGGATCGATCGAGGCCACCGCCGTGATCGCATCGGCGACCATGCCGCCCTCGCACATGGCGGCCACGGCCTGCAGGTTGTTGAACGACGGATCGCGGTAGTGCACCCGGTAGGGTCGGGTGCCGCCGTCGGAGACCATGTGCACGCCGAGCTCACCGCGCGGCGACTCGATTGCGACGTACACCTGGCCTGCCGGGACCCGGATGCCCTCCGTGACGAGCTTGAAGTGGTGGATCAGCCCCTCCATGGAGTGACCCATGATCTTGGCGATGTGTTCGGGCGAGTTGCCGAGACCGTCCGGCCCGAGCTTCAGGTCGGCGGGCCACGCCAGTTTCTTGTCCTGGATCATCACCGGGCCGGGCTCCAGCCTGTCGAGGCACTGCTCGATGATCTTCAGCGACTCGTGCATCTCCTTGATCCGGATCAGGTAGCGGCCGTAGGAGTCGCAGCCGTCGTCGGTGATGACGTCGAACTCGTAGTTCTCGTACCCGCAGTAGGGCTGCGACCTGCGCAGGTCGTGGGGGAGGCCGGTCGACCGCAGGCACGGGCCGGTGATGCCCAACGCCATGCACCCGGTCAGATCCAGGTAGCCGATGCCCTGGGTGCGGGCCTTCCAGATGTAGTTCTCGGTGAGCAGGTCCTCGAGATCCTTAAACCGCTTGGGCATCAGCTTGAGCATGTCGCGGATCTGCGGGACGGCTTCATCGGGCAGGTCCATCGCCACGCCGCCGGGCCGGATGTACGCGTTGTTCATCCGCAACCCGGTGATGGTTTCGAAGATAGACAGGATCTGCTCGCGCTCGCGGAATCCGTAGAACATCGCGCCCATTGAGCCCAGCTCCATGCCGCCGGTCGCGAGCGCAACCAGATGCGACGAGATGCGGTTGAGCTCCATCATCATCACGCGGATGACACTGGCCCGTTCGGGAATGTCGTCGGTGACGTCGAGCAGCTTTTCGACGCCGAGGCAGTACACCGTTTCGTTGAAAAGCGGTGAGAGGTAATCCATTCGGGTAACGAAGGTGACGCCCTGGGTCCAGTTGCGGAATTCGAGGTTCTTCTCGATGCCGGTGTGCAGGTATCCGATTCCGCACCGGATTTCAATGATCGTCTCGCCCTCGATCTCGAGGATGAGTCGCAGCACTCCGTGCGTGGAGGGATGCTGCGGGCCCATGTTCACAACGATCCGTTCGCCGACGTGTGAAGCGGCGTTTTCTCTTGCTGCCGCAACGACTTGGTCCCAGTCCTGGCCGCCGACTACGATCACCCTTTCGGTACCGCCCGACTCGGGCGGGTTGGGGGATGCGCTCATCAGTTGTAGGCCCTCCGCTCATCGGGCGGTGGTATCTCGGCGCCGTGGTACTCCACGGGAATACCGCCCAACGGGTAGTCCTTGCGTTGCGGGTGCCCGACCCAGTCGTCAGGCATTTCGATGCGGGTCAGGGCGGGATGACCGTCGAAGATGATGCCGAAGAAGTCGTAGGTCTCCCGCTCATGCCAATCGACTGTCGGATACACCGCGTACAGAGACGGAATGTGGGGGTCCTCGTCGGGTGCGGCGACCTCCATACGGATCCGGCGGTTGTGCGTGATCGACATCAGCGGGTAGACGGCGTGCAGCTCGCGCCCGCTGTCGTCGGGGTAATGCACCCCGCTGACGCCCAGGCAGAGCTCGAATCGCAGGGTCGCGTCGTCGCGGAGCACCCGAGCCACGGTGGGTAGCGCTTCGCGCCGGACCTCCAGCGTCAGTTCGTCGCGGTAGACCACCACCCGCTCGATGGATGCGGCGTAGCCGTCCTCTCCGAGTGCGGCGGCGAGCGTGTCGACTACCTCGTCGAAATAGCCGCCGTACGGTCGTGGCGAGCTGCCGGGGAGGGCAACCGGGCGGACGAGGCGGCCGTAGCCCGACGTGTCTCCAGAGCCTCTTGCACCAAACATGCCGCGGCGCACACCGATCACTTCTGGTGACTGGCCGTCAGCCGCCGAACCGTTGTCGTTCTCGCTCACCGCAGCAAACCCTTGAGCTCGATTGTCGGCGTGACTGCCAGTGCTGCCTGCTCGGCTTCGCGGATCGCCTCCTCGCGGTGCACGCCGAGCGGCATCTCCTGAATCTTGTCGTGCAGCTTGAGGATTGCGTGCAACAGCATTTCGGGTCGCGGCGGACATCCGGGCAGATAAATGTCAACCGGCACGACGTGGTCGACGCCTTGGACAATCGCGTAGTTATTGAACATCCCGCCGGACGATGCGCACACACCCATGGCAAGCACCCATTTGGGCTCGGCCATCTGGTCGTAGATCTGGCGGAGCACCGGCGCCATCTTCTGGCTGACGCGGCCTGCGACGATCATCAGGTCCGCCTGTCGCGGCGTTGCCGAGAACCGTTCCATGCCGAAGCGCGAGATATCGAAGCGCGGCCCCGCCGTGGCCATCATCTCGATCGCGCAGCAGGCCAGCCCGAAGGTCGCGGGCCACAGGGAGCCCTTCCGGATGTAGCCGGCCACCTTTTCGACCGTCGACAGCAGCACTCCGCCGGGCAGCTTTTCCTCTAGTCCCATGTCAGGCCTCCCCGCCGCCAGACATACGCATAGGCCACGAACACCACGACCATGAAGAGAAGCATCTCTACCAGGGCAAACAGGCCGAGGCTGTCGAATGCCACCGCCCACGGGTAGAGGAACACGATCTCGATGTCGAAGATGATGAACAACATCGCGGTCAGGTAGTACTTGATCGGAAATCTCTGGCCTGATGCGTGGGCCGACGCCAGTTCCGGCACCGGTTCGATGCCGCACTCGTAGGCCTCTAACTTGGACTGGTTGTAGCGCCTTGGTCCGACCAGCAAAGCAATGCCGACCGAACCGACTGCGAACGCAGCCGCAATGGCGCCGAGCACCAGGATTGGCGTGTACAAATCCATACCGAGCAAACGCTCCCTCGTGGGCTGTCGATGTGAGCTTACCCACACCCTAGCGAGCTTTATGACGGGTGCCCCGCATTTTGGTTAGAGTCGCTATTAGCTGCGCGCGGCCATGTTGGCGTGCCTCGAAAAGGCAAGGGCAGCAGTGTGATTCGCAGCGCGGACTACTGCACCGGGGCGCGCAGCAGAGATACCACGGCGTCGCCCAACCGGATCGGGTCGATCGGGTGAGGGACGGCGGCCTCCGCGCGCGACCAGTTGGCCAGCCAAGCGTCGTCCGGCCGGCCGGTCAGCACCAGGATCGGCGGGCAGTCGGCGATCTCGTCCTTCAGCTGTTTCGCTATTCCCATGCCGCCGGTGGGCGTGGCCTCACCATCGAGAATCACCAGATCGAAGCCGCCCTCATCCATCTGGCGAATCACCATGGGTCCGGTGGCGATCTCGACGTAGGTCAGCTCGGGTAAGTCGGGGTGTACCCGCTTGCCCAGCGCAAGCTGCACCTGCTCACGGGTTCTGGGATTGTCGCTGTAGACCAGGATCCGCAGAGGACGTTCCGCCATGTCGCCGATCGTACGGCTAGCCGGCGCGGCGGAACACGACGTCGCCGGAAATCGTCGCCTTGTCGGGGACCAGCCCCATGAAATTGCCGCCCACGCCGAACTCCTTGCGGTCGATGGTGGCCTGCGCGCGAAGGCGCACCGCACGATCGTCGAGCACCGCGACCTCGGTCCGCAGCGGCAACGGTGCGGTGGTGCCTTTGACGGTGAGTTGTGCTCGCAGGGCTACGGTGTCGCCATCGATGGACTCGGCGCTGGTGACCACGACGCCGATGCCGGGAAACCGCCGTGCGTCGAAAAAATCCGCTGAGCGCAGGTGTTCGTCGCGCTTGCGCACCCCGGTGTCGATGGATGCGGTCTGAATATCCATGCGGCCGAAAAACGTTTGGGTTTCCGTAATTTGGCCGTCACCGCTGAACTCCGTGAAATGGCCCTTGATCGACGCGAGTCCCCACATCAACTTGGATGTGAAGCCGATCGTCGACTGCTTCGGATCGATGCTCCAGACGCCGACGGATGTGGGATTGTTCAGAAGTTCTTTCGTGCTTGCCATGTCGCCTCCGCTATGACTCCAGAAGGGGCGCGATCTCTGCCGGGTCGAAGTACTCGTCGATGCGATCGATAAGACCGTTGGCGCCCACTTTGATCACGATGCAGACCCGCATCGAGATCGATCCGCCGTTGCGGCCGTTGGCGTGCAGGATGTGTTGCTGCACGAATCCGCCGTCAAAGAACTGGCGGTCGAGAATCTCGTAGCGTCGATCGGTCGTGGTGTTGACGAACCAGGCGATGACCCGCAGTGCACGCTCCCTGTTTCGGTCGCGGTCAGCAACCTTCCAGACAACGACGTCGGAGTTCCACAGTTGCTCCACCATCGCGATATCGCTCTGCTCGATCGCCCCGAACAGGCGGTCGGCCACGTCGGCGATGGCTTCGGCGTCGGTCACAGGCATATCTGGCGTCTCCCTTGACCTCAAGTTGGGTTTAGGTAGAACTCTGGTCTCCATGGATTCAACACCAACCCTGTCCCGATTCGACGATGCCTACAAGACTGGAAGTGCGCCATGGGTCATCGGCGAGCCACAGCCCGCAATCGTCGAGCTGCAACGGGCCGGCCGGATTCACAGCAAGGTGCTCGACGTCGGTTGTGGGACGGGCGAACACACGATCCTGCTCACCCGGTTGGGGTACGACGTGCTCGGCATCGACTTCGCACCGCACGCGATCGAACAGGCCCGTGCCAACGCCGCGGAAAAGGGCGTCGACGCGCGCTTCGAGGTGGCCGACGCGATGAACCTCGGCGATGAGCCCGGCTACCAGACGATCGTCGACAGCGCGCTGTTTCACATCTTCGACGGCGCGGACCGCATGCGGTATGTGAATAGCCTGCACGCGGCGGTCCAGCACGGCGGGGTGGTGCATGTGCTCGCCCTGTCCGACGCCGGCCGCGGGTTCGGTCCGCAGGTCAGCGAGGCCGACATCCGGGGGGCGTTCGGCGACGGCTGGGTGCTCGAGGCGCTGGACACCACGATCTACCGCGGTGTCGTGCAGGAAGCGCAGGCCGAGGCGATCGGCCTTCCTGCGGGGACTCGCGTTGACGAGCCCGCATGGCTGGCGCGCGCCAGGCGCGTGTAGCCCGCCGTCAGCGCGCCGGCGTCCAGCTCGGTGACCGGCCGAGGTGGAGCAGCACGCGATCGAGGTCGCTGACGCCCTCGCCTGCCTCGATGGCCGGTGCGAACGGGGAGCCCGGCGCGGTTCGGAAGTCGCCGTCGGGGACAGCGAACACCATCGGCAGCACCGCAGAGATCACGTCCGCGGGCAGCATGAACGGCGCATCGATGGCCCGCGACACATCCCAGCCGTGGACGACGTAGTCGACGAAGTGGAAGCCGATCGCCTGGGAGCCTGGGAACACCGCGGCGGGGCCGAATTCGGGTAGTGCGAACGAGGTGTCCAGCACTGCGTCATCGGTGAATGCCGCCAGGACGTCCGCCGCGGCTGCGGCATAGGTGCCTGCCGGATCAGCCGCCACCGCGTCGGCCACGGTGGCGGCGTCCCAACGTGCGGGGTCCGCGCCGTCGCCCCTGGCCGCCGCTGCGAACCCACGGTGCTGCACGGTCATATGCGCCAACAACTGGGAGACGCTCCAGCCGTTGCACGGCGTGGCGCGACGCAGGTCGTCCATGGTGACGGTGCTGACGACGTCGACGGATGCCAGGACCGCAACCCGATGGAAGGGGCGGATATCGTAATTAGTAAGCATACATAGATCATATGTATATGCTTACTATCGGTCAATGTTTAGTATCCGGGTGTGACCCCACGGCGCAGGCGGCCCGACCTTGCCGCCATGCTCGCGCCGTTGATGCGCGACATGATCGCCGCCGAACTTCCGGTGCTGGAGGCAAACGGCGTGTCGATGTGGGGTTACAGCGTGCTCGTCGCGCTCGACCGGTCGGCGATACGTACCCAGGCGGCCCTCGCAGAGGCGATCGGAGCGGACAAGACACGCATCATTGCGATCCTCGACGAGCTCCAGGCGAAGGGGTTGATCGAACGGGTGGCCGACCCCGAGGACCGGCGGGCGCGACTACTGGCGATCACCAAAGAGGGGCGCAAGGTGAAGGACGCGACGCAGGCGGCGATTCAGCGCGGCGAAGAGCGCTGGCTCGGAACGCTTTCGGCCACCGACCGCGCCGTGTTTCTCCGCGTGCTTCAGGAGCTGTCAGGGCTGGATTCGTCATAGCCGGGGTGCGCGATCGCCAGCCTGTGGCGGACGAGCGTGCGAAGGGCAGGCAGCACGTCGTCGGCGCGGTCGTCCAGTGCCCCTGCGCGGATGGCCGCCGCGAGTTGTGCTTCGTCGGCGAACCCGAGTTCGGCCAGTCTGCCGGTGACCGCGGCCGCGGAATCGTCGGTCAGTTCTCGCTCGACGATGCGCAGCACATTGGCCGCGACGCGGGCGTGGAAATTCACCGGGCCCTCAACCGAGGACCGCACGTCGTTGTCGAGGAAGTCGGCGACCGCGGCGACGAGCTCGGCCGCGGTTGGTCGCCCGTACAGCCAGTTCACTTCGGGCCGCCTCCCTGCAGCAGATCCAGCACGTCCCATTCGGTTTCGCTGACTCGACGGCCGATCGCGGCCAGTTCCACCGACGGCGTATGCCCGGACAGGTGCCGTTCGGCCTGGAAGCGACAGATCACGCCCCAGCGCAACGTGGCCAGGGTCAGCCACCACCGGAACGTCTCGCGATCGATGGGCGCACGCGCTGCCGCCTCATAGGCGGACAGGAAGCCTTCGACACCGCCCAGGCCGCCAGCGCCGAGATGCTCGGGCGCGCCGAACCGCCAGGCGCGGATGCAGAACCACGCGAGGTCCTCGTACACCTCGCCGAGATGTACCAGTTCCCAGTCCAGCACGGCGGCGAGTCCGGATTCGTCGACGATCAGGTTGCCCATCCGGAAATCGCCGTGCACGAGTCGTGGCGACGACGGCGCGGGCCGGTGTCCGTCCAGCCAGCGAAACGCCCATTCGAATGTGGCTGTGGTGTCGCCCATCTCGTCGAGGCGCTGCCGCCACTCGGTGAGCTGGTCGACGTGGCTCAGGCCCACCCCGTCCGGGTCGGCGCGGTGGATGGCGGCCAGCGCCTGCGCGCACTGCTGCAGTAGCCGCGCGCGGGCGGGCTCGTCGAGGGCGCGCTGGATTCTCCTGACGATCGTCTCGCCAGCGATGGCGTCACAGATGAGGTACGGATTGCCCAGTGCAGCAGGCGAATTGTCTGCTGCCAGGATGTGGGGGACGGGTGCCCCCGCCGCGGCCGCGCGCTGCTGGACCGCCGCCTCCAGTTCCATCCCGGCATGCACGTCGTCGGGTGGGCCGGTGCGCAGGATCAGGGCCCGGCGTTGGTCGGCCACGGCCTCGAAGGCCCACGTGGTGCGGCTGGCGCCGCCCGTCAGCGCCCGCAGGTTCTCGATGGTGACGTCGCCGAGCACCGGCCGGAGCACCTCTAGGAGTTGTTCCTTCACTTGCGCCCGAATCCGAACAGCCGCTGGGCCACTCGGCGGATCTGGATCTCCTCGGCGCCCTCGGTGATGCGGTAGCGGCGATGGTGTCGGTAGATGTGCTCGAACGGCTCGTGCCGGCTGTAGCCGACGCCGCCGAACACCTGCATGGCGCGGTCGGCGGCCTCGCACACCAACCGGTTCGCGCGGTAGTTGGCCATCGAGACCTTGTCCGAGACCTCCATGTGGTGGTTGCCGTCGAGTTGGGTTGCCGCGTAGTACACCAGCAGCCGCACCATCTGGGCCTCGGTCTGCAGCTCGACCAGCGGCCACTGCACCGCCTGGTTGACCGCGAGCGGCTTGCCGAACACCGTGCGTTCGTTCGCGTAGCCGACCGCGCGGTCGATGCAGTACTGGGCGGCGCCCAGGCTGCTGGCCGCCTGGCGAATCCTGTTCTCGTGCAGGAACGTCTGGCCGACCTCGAGGCCGCGGTCGACCTCGCCGAGCACCGCATCGGCAGGTACTCGGACATCCTTGAGCTCGACCTCGCCGTGGTCGGTCGGCATGTTGAACGTCCACCAGTAGTACGGCACGGTGAAGCCGGGGGTGTCCGTCGGGACCAGGAAGGCGGTGATGCCGCGGGCCTGCCCCGGCTCACCCGAGGTGCGGGCGAACACCAGGTCGTGGGTCGCCCGGTGCACACCGGTGTTGAACCGCTTGGCGCCGTTGATCACCCAGGCGTCGCCGTCCTGTACTGCGCGGGTCTCGAGCCAGGTGGCGTCTGACCCGTGATTGGGCTCGGTAAGGCCGAACGCCATCGACCGCTCGCCGGTGATCAGGGCCTCGGTCCATTCGGCCTTCTGTGCGTCCGTGCCGAAGCGGTCCATCATGATCACCTGCGGGAAGTTGCCGATGATCGACGACTCGTCCTGCAGGTCGTTGTGCAGCCCAAGGCCCATGTGGGCCAGGTGCTCCCGGATGACGGCCATGTCGATGTTGGTGCCGTCGCGGCCACCGAACTGTGACGGCAGTCCATAGCGCAACCAGCCGGCCTTGTCGGCGCGCTTGCGCATCTCGCCGAGCAGGTCCTCCCACTCCCGTCGCGGGATGCCGCCGTTGTCCCAGTCGGTGCGGGCGTTTTCCCGACGCTGGTCGAAATACTGCATGTTCTCGCGCTCCAGCGGTTTGATCTCGGCCTCGATGAAGGCGTCCATCTCGGCGAGCAGTCCCGGAAGATGCTCTGGGAGGGTGAAATCCACGGTGATTCTCCTCTGGTATCAGAACCCGTACAGTGTCTTCTTCCAAATCCTGGACAGCGTGGCGACGGCGTCCTCGTCGCTGATCTCGAGCCCGAGCCCGGATGTGCCGACGAAGACGGTGGTGAAGTTCTCGAACAGCAGCGCGATCGCCGCCGCCGTGTGCTCGGGATCGAGCTCGTCACCGAATCCCTGCTCTTGGGCGCGGCGCACCGATGCGGCGACGATATCCATGCCGAAGCGGCGGAATTCGTTCTGTATGGCCGCGAATCGCGGCTGGGTGACGGCCAGCTGCGCGACGGCGATCATGATGCCGATGTTCTGTTTGAACATGTTCCAGTAGCCGGTGACGACGGCCGAGAAGAACGCGTCGTCGTCCGGCGACTCCGGAAGGTGAAGGTTCACCCCTGACGGGGCGACGATGTCGTGCAGGAAAGACTCGGAAAGCGCGGCGAGCAGATCCTCCTTGTCCGCGAAGTAGCGGTAGAACACTGCTGGCGACTTGCCCGCCGCCGACGTGATGTCGGCCAGCGTTGTGCCGTGAAATCCGCGCTCGGCGAACAGCTTCCGGGCTGCCTGCTCGATGGCTTCCCGGGTCTGGCGCCCCTTCGCGCTGAGCGTCTCGACCGGCACGGCTAAGCGCCGAGTATCCGGTCGCCGGCGCGCAACAAGGCGCTCGGCAGGTCGTGTCCGACGACGCGCTGCGCCACTTCCGCCGCGGCGATCGCGGCCTGAAGGTCGACGTCGACGTGGATTCCGCTGTCCCGCAACAGGTAGACGAGATCCTCGGTGGCGATATTGCCACTTGCGCCCGGCGCGAACGGGCAGCCACCGAGCCCGCCGACCGAGGCGTCGAGACGGGTGACACCGGAGCTCACTGCCGCGTACGCACTGGCCAGACCGGCCCCGCGGGTGTTGTGGAAGTGCGCGCCCAGCGGGATGTCGCCGATCAGCGGTTGGATCCGCGCGATCAGGTCGCTGACCCGTCGCGGTGTGGTCGTGCCGATGGTGTCGGCGATCGCCAGTCGGTCCACATCGGCCTCGCACGCCGCTGTCACGACCTCGACCACGCGCTCGGCCGGTGTGGGCCCGTCGAATGGGCAGTCCCATGCCGTGGCGATGATGACCTCGACCGAGACCCCGCTGTCGTGCGCGATCGCGACGATCTCCGGAGTCTGCGCGGTGGCCTCCGCCGTTGAGCGCCCGACGTTGGAGCGGCTGTGCCCGTCCGCTGCCGACACCACGTACTCGATTGACTGCAGGCCCGCCGCGATGGCGCGCTTGGCGCCGTTGGGGCTGGCGACGAGCGCGGAGAACGCTATGCCCGGGAAGTTGTGCAGTTCGGCGGCCAGTTCCGCTGCGTCGGCTAGCGCCGGCACCTTCGATGGCGACACGAACGCCGTCGCCTCCATTTCTCGTACACCGGTGGCGGCGACGGCGGCGAGCAGTTCGAGCTTGGCGGACAACGGAATCGGGTCTTCGATCTGCAGACCGTCACGCAGCGAGACGTCTCGAATGTCGACGTGTGTGGGTAGTTCGGTCAAAGCACGCCCTCCGCCCGCAGTGCTTCGAGTTCCGCGTCGGTGCGGCCCAGCAGCTCGTGGTAGATGTCGTCGTTGTGCTGGCCCGGCAGAGCCGGCCCGGCACTGCGGATCGTCCCGGGGGTCTCCGACAGCACCGGCACTACGCCGGGGCCTTTGACGTTTCGTTCGATTCGTTCGTCCCAGTGGTCGGCGATCATGCCGCGGGCCTGAAGCTGCGGATCGTTCACGACCTCGGCGACGGTGTTGATCGGTCCGCTGATCACCCCGGCATCACTGAGCGTGGCGATGATGTCGGCGGGATGCCGTTCGGCGGCCCACGCGCCGATGATCTTGTCGAGCTCGTCCTGATTTCGGCCCCGGGCAACGTGATTGGCGAACCGGTCGTCGGTCGCGAGCTCCGCCTGGCCCATCGCGGCGCACAGCCTGCGGAACACCGTGTCCTGGTTGGCGGCGATCACCACCCAACTGCCGTCTGCGGTCGGATAGATGTTCGACGGGGCGATGCCCTCAAGGCGGGTGCCCGATGGCCCGCGCACCACACCGCCGACGTCGTAGTCGGGGATCGTGGATTCCTGGACGGCCAAACAGGATTCGGTCAGCGCGGCGTCGACCACCTGGCCTTCGCCGGTGACAGTGCGTCGGTACAGTGCGGCCAGCGCACCCTGGGCGGCGAACATGCCGGCCAGGCTGTCGCCGAGCGACAGGGCCAGCCGCGGCGGGGGACCACCGGGGAATCCGTTCATGTGCCGCAGCCCGCTGGCCGCCTCGGCGACGGACGCGTAGCCTGCCTTGTGCGCTTCGGGTCCGGTCTGGCCGTAGCCGGACACTCGGACCAGGATGATGCCGCGATTGCGTTCGCGCAGCACGTCGTAACCGAGGTTCCACTTCTCCAGCGTGCCGGGCCGGAAGTTCTCCACGATGATGTCCGACTTCTCGACCAGGTCGAGGAACAGCGCGCGGCCGGCCTCCGCGCGCAGGTTCAGCGTCACGGCCTTCTTGTTGCGTGCGTGCACCGTCCAGAAGAAGTGATGGCCGTCAAGCTCGGCCTGCCCCCACGTCCGCAACGGATCGGGTGCTCCCGGCGGTTCGATCTTGATGACCTCCGCGCCCATGTCGCCGAGCAGCCGTCCCGCGAACGGCCCCGAGATCAGCGTCCCGACCTCGATGACCCGGATACCGTCCAGGGGGCCGGTGACAGTCATAGCGAAAACCCGTGCCGATGAAGCCAGTCCGTGCAGATGCCGACGGCGCGGCGCAGCGTGTCGCGCTGGTCGGGCCCGGAGTAGTAGTGGTTGGCGCCGGCGATCTCGTGCATCTCCTTGTCAGGATCTCCGATGGCCTCGAAGAGTCGGCGGGTGTGGCTGGGCGTACAGGCATTGTCGGCCAGGTTGCCGATCACCAGTGCGGGCACGTCGATTTCCGGCCCGGCTTTGACGGCGTCGCCGTTGGCGTCGTCGTAGCTCCACTGCGAAAGCCAGCTGCGCAACGTGCAGAACCGGGCCAAGCCGAACGGGCCCATGTTGACCACGTGCGGGTCACCCAGGTAGGTGGTTCGCGGCGCGCGCTCGTTCGGGTCGACGGTCGGGTCCAGCCAGCGGGGGTCGGCCATGGTGCCGTGCACGACGAACGCGAACTCGTCGTCGGGTCGCCCGGCGCCCTTGAGCTCGGCAAGTTTCGCCTTGACCCACTTGGTGATTCGGCGATTGCGTGCGATCTGAGCTTCGCGATAGCGTGCGATGAATTCCTCGGTGTAGGGCGGCTGGTTGGGGTTGTCCGGGTTGTACAGGTCCAGCTCCGGATCGCGCTTCGACGGGTCCGACTCGTCGAGGATGGACGCGTCCAACCACTCGGTGAGTGTGCCGTGGCGGCTGATGTGTGCGGCCAGCATCATGATGCCGTCGGCTGGGACGAGCCCCAGTTTGGTCAGGTCGGGGCCATCGCCGGACGGGCTGGCCGTCACCGTCGGATGTTTGGCCTGCTGCTGATAGAACACCGATAGCGAGCCGCCGCCACTCCAGCCGGCCAGCACCACCTTGTCGTAACCCAGTCGGTTTTTGGCGTCCTTGATGCATTCGCCAAGATCCTCGACGACCTTCTCCATGAGCAGCGCGGAGTCGGTGCCCCGAAAGCGGCTGTTGCAGTAGATGACGTGATGGCCTGCACGGGCCAGCGCGTTGATCATCGGCAGGTAGGCGCCGCCGCCGATGGGGTGCATGAACACCAGCACCGTATCCGACGGTTTGGTCTTCGGCTTGAGAAGGTAGCTTTCCAGGACGATCAGCTCGGAGACACCGCCGTAGACGTCCCGCGCACCGGAGATGTTCTGGTAAGCAATCAGATACGGGATGCGGTCGTACTCGTACTTGACGGGTACTTCGGTTGTCGTCATCAGTGTTGCCCCAAATCATTCGCCAGAACCTCGGCCGACGGCACCAGCCGGCGCCGGGTGTCTATCGCGATCACAGACCAATCCACAGAGTCGTACTCGTCGAACTTGCGTCGGGCCCGCTCTCGCGCCTTCTCGGGCGCGCCGTGGTGAACACCTTGTGGCGCATGCGAAATCAGACCCGGCGGCATCGGAATTCCGTACAGCGATCCGCCGTGGAAGAACGCGATCTCGTCATAGTCGACGTTGCGGTGATACCAGGGCGTGCGCTCGGTACCCGGCACACCCTCGGCCGGTTTGGGCAGGAAGTTCATCACATAGACGCCGGTGGCTTGCATGAACAGGTGCACGGTCGGGGGGAGGTGCACGCTATTCGATGTCACCACGTTGTAGTCATCGATGTTGAACGTGAACGCGAAGTTGTCACCGCGCCACCCCTCCACGTCGAGCGGATGATGTTGGTAGAAAAGCGAAGTCGGCCCGCCAGCAACGGACGGATGGATGAGCCGCACCTCGTACTCGTCGCGCCCGTCATCGTCGATCGGCGCGGGCTCGGGGATGGTCGCCTGCGACGGGTCGAACGGGAAGTGCCGCCCCATGTATCCGGGCGGTGGTACCCGAAACTCGTCGGTGGCCTGGATCATCAGCAGCGTGGACTCTTCGTCGGGCACCTGGCGGAACGTGCACGCCTTCGGGATGTACACCCAGTCGCCCTGACGGTAGCGGAGCGGCCCGAACTCCGTCTCCAACAGACCCGAGCCCCGGTGCACGAAGCTGAGCAGGTCGCCGTCCACGTAGCGGACGAAGAACGGCATTGGCTCGCTGCGCCGGGACAGCAGCACCTGACAATCGGCATTGGAGAACATCAGCAACGGCCCGCCTGCGGCGTCGGCGGCGTCGCTGGGTTTCAACTGATCCGACAGCACGTCGACGGGCCGCAGCGGACCGGAAGCGCGGTAGGCGGTGGGGTCGTGTCGTCGGTAGATGTTCGCGGTGCGGCCGGTGAATCCGCCACGGCCGAGTTCGTCGTCCTTCAGGCCGTCGAGGTCGGCGTGCAGGCGCTTGGGGGTACGGCCTTTTCGAAGGTGGACGAAGGATTCCATGGGTCGCTCCATCGACGGTGAGGGCGGACTTGAAGGAAGACCACGAACTAAAAGTGATATTAGTTTTACTTTGGCGTCGTCGTCAATCGGTGAAATCGACGCGGATGGTGAGCAGGTTCGTGCCGAACGTGCGCACGCCGAAGCTGTTGAACTGCGGCAACTCACGCAGCCGCGCCTGCGGATCGTCATCCGGCAGCAGCTGTGCCACACCCTTGTGCCAGCGCCCGTTCAGCCGCACGCGGACGTTGGGATTGGCCATGATGTTCTTGACGTACTGCGACTTGTCGCCGAACTCCGAGACGAACCAGAACTGGTCGCCGACCCGGCTGCCACCCAGGGGTGTGCGCCGGGGTTCGCCCGACTTACGTCCCGTCGTCTCCAGCAGCGTCTGGAAGGGATTTCGCCGCATCAACGGGTTGGCCACCCGCCTCTGAAAAAAGTTGGTAATGCGGTCACGCGTGTCGTTGGGCATGGGGGTCCTTTCACACCATGGCGGTCCGTGGCGCCTTCATACCCAGTGTGAGCGCTGCCGCGAGTTCGCGACTGGTGTCGTAGTCGAATATCACGTGGCCGCAGATCACGTCGACGTCGCGCTTGATCCGCTGCAACGGATTGTCGAGGAAGTGGGCGCTGGCCCCTGACGCCTCGAGAAGGTCGCCGATCACCGCCCGCGACTCGTGCACGATGTGTGCCGCCGCCAGCCGGGCCTCGGCGCGCGCCGGCCGTGGCACGGGATCGCCTGCGGCAACGATCGTCTCGATCTCTTCGACCGTGTCGGCAAGCAGCCCGCGCAGCGCGCGCAGTCTTACCCGGGCCTCTGCCAGGTGGGCCTGCGCGATCGGCTTGTCCTTCTGCATGACGCCTTCGTACGCCAGCACACGCTGGGACAATCGTTCGGCGTATAGGTCAGCTGCGCGTTCGGCACTGCCGAACGCGGGCATGGCCGCCAGTAGGGCCAGGGCCGGGACCATCGGCCAGCGGTAGGTGTCGGCGTCGTGCAACCCGGCGCCGGGCGCCGTGCCGGTGTAGATGTCGGACACCCGCACCAGACGGTGCCCGGGGACGAAGGCGTCGGTGATGACGACGTCGTTGGAGCCGGTGGCCCGCATGCCGTCGGTATGCCAGACGTCCTCGATCTGGAAGTCGCCTGCGCGCAACAACGCGAGGGCGGGATAGATCGCGGCTGGGTCTTCCTCAGGTCCGCACAGCGCGCCGACGATGATCCAGTTGCCGTGCATCACCCCGGTGGCCCACGACCACCGGCCGGTCAGCCGGACGCCGCCGCCCGTCGGGACGCCCCGGCCCGTCGGCGCCAGCGGAGCGGGCGCGAGGAACGGATGCGTCGCAAAGGCCCCCTCCTGCGCGAGCTCGTCGAACAGCGCCAGCATCCAGTTGTGCAGCGCGTAGAAGCCGATCGTCCACGCGCTGGAGGCGCATGCGTGCACCATGCGGCGGACGGGATCGAGGATCGCCGGAAAGGCGGCCTGCCTGCCGCCGTAGCGGGCGGGCACGAGTAGCTCGGTGAAGCCCCGACGCGAGAAGGTCGTCGATTGTTGCGGGGGCAAGTTGGCGCAGCCGCTCGGCGTCCTGGGCGCGCTCGGCCAGTCGGGCCACGAACTCCGGAGTGATCGTCGATGCGGCGGCCGATACGGCGGGCATGGCCCGACCCGTACCATACCTTTTAGTATGGAGAGGCGTCTGCCGAGCCGCCAGACCTTGAGCATGATGTCGAGGAAGCGTTCGCGGCCTCCGGTGGCACGAGGGCCTGGCTGGGCGCCCGCGATGTGCAGGAAGCCGACGCCAGCGGCGAATGTGGCGTTGGCCCGCACCTCGGCGTCCTCGCCGTCGAACCCGTAATCCAGGTAGGTCCTGGCGTACCTCCGCGAGCACACGTTGATCGGCGGCGCGCACGCTGGCCGCGGCGGCGTCGTCGGTGCGGGCCCACTCCCGCATCGCCCGTTCCAGCGTCCAGTGTTGGGGGCTGACCAGCGACGACATCATCTGCAAGAGGCGTTCACGCGGCGGAAGCGCCGTGAGTTCGCCGAACTGGCGGCGCTCCTCGTCGCGCAACTCGCCCGACGCCTGCACGAGTGCGGCGCGGTATGCTCGCGATGTCGGTGAGGTGCCAATAGAAGCTGCCCTTGGTCACCGCCAGGTGACGGCACAGCCGATCGATCTTGAGCGCCTTGATGCCTTCTGCGGCCAGTATCGCGAAGCCGGCCTGGATCCAGTCGTCGACCGACAACCGGCTGTGGTTCGTGCTCCGAACCCTCCCCATAAGCCGCAGCCTACGGCCCGCGCGACCTGCGAAAACTGACGTAGACGTTACTTCTGAATTCCCACAGGAATATGACAGTCAACGCCGGTCGGACTTTCTCGCGTGCTGGTCACATGTTTTACTGCTCACGCACAACAGAAATTTCTCGGTCCGCTCTTCCGCCGTACCGGGCACAGTCGAGCGGGCGCGACCGCGCAGTAAAGCAAGTGGCTGCGGTGTCGAATGGCGATCTGTGATCGTCGGGGGAAGCGCGTTACGGCCGCATGCAGTAACCGGAAGATGGATGGAATTGCGCTATGAGGTTCGTTGACAAGATTCGTGGCCATTGGGCGCGCCGGTTCGCGGTGGCAGCCATCACGGCGGCCGTCCTACCTGGCGTGGTCGGTCTAGCCGGAGGCTCCGCCACCGCAGGTGCGTTCTCCCGGCCAGGCCTGCCGGTCGAGTACCTGATGGTGCCATCACCGTCGATGGGCCGGGACATCAAGATCCAGTTCCAGAAGGGCACCGGCTCGCATGCGGTGTACCTGCTCGACGGCCTGCGGGCCCAGGACGACTACAACGGCTGGGACATCAACACCCAGGCGTTCGAGTGGTTCTATCAGACGCCTCTGTCGGTCGTCATGCCCGTCGGCGGTCAGTCCAGCTTCTACACCGACTGGTATGGGCCCGCGTGCGGCAACAACGGCTGCCAGACCTACAAGTGGGAGACCTTCCTGACCAGCGAGTTGCCGCAGTGGCTCGCGTCCAACAGGGATGTGTCCTCCACCGGAAACGGGGCGGTCGGCCTGTCGATGTCGGGTAACTCCGCGATGATCCTGGCCGTCTATCACCCGCAGATGTACATCTACGCAGGCTCGTTGTCCGCATTCCTCAACCCGTCTGAGGGTCAATGGCCGGGGTTGATCAACCTGGCGATGGGCGACGCCGGTGGCTACCACACCGACGCGATGTGGGGTCCCGCCGAGACCGATCCGGCGTGGAAGCGCAATGACCCGATGGTCCAGATCCCGGCACTTGTCGCGAACAACACCCGCCTTTGGGTGTACGCCGGCAACGGCACGCCCAGTGAACTAGGCGGCGCGAACCTGCCCGCCCAGTTCCTCGAAGGCCTGGTGATCCGCACCAACCTCACCTTCAGGGACAACTACATCGCGGCCGGTGGTCACAACGCGGTGTTCAACTTCCCGCCGAACGGCACGCACGACTGGGGCTACTGGGGTGCGCAGCTTCAGCAGATGAAGCCCGACCTGATCTCGTACCTCGGCTGATAACCAAACATGCGAAAGCCCCCGACACGCCAGTCGGGGGCTTTTGTCTCTAGTGAAGAATGAGCCTCATGGTCGCAGTCAATGCTTTGGTCGCACACCAGGACGCGGAAGGGTCGATCACGCTCGCACACGAGGTTGTCGACGACAGCTTCCTGCCCGAGGGTGACGTCACCATCGCCGTCGAATACTCCGGCGTCAACTACAAGGACGGTCTGGCAATCACGCCGAAGGGTGGTGTGGCGCGGTCCTATCCGCTCATCCCCGGTATCGACGTCGCGGGCACGGTGACCGCCAGTTCGGCGGCGGACTTCGCGGTCGGGGATCGTGTCGTCGCCCACGGATATGACATCGGGACCGGGCGCCACGGCGGATATGCCGACACCGCGCGCTTTCCGGCCGAGTATCTGGTCAAGCTCGATGCGCTGACGACCGCTCAGGCGGCCGGCGTCGGCACCGCCGGGTTCACCGCGGCCATGAGCGTCAACGCAATTCGAGAGCACGGCGTGCGGCCGCAGGACGGACCGGTGCTGGTCACCGGCGCGACCGGGGGAGTGGGCAGCGTCAGCGTCGACCTGTTGGCAGGCCTCGGGTACGAGGTGATCGCATCCACCGGAAAGGCCGACGCGCACGACTACCTGATGGGACTGGGCGCCTATGAGGTGATCGGCCGGCTGCCAGCGGAGGGCGAGAAGATCCGCCCGCTGGGCAAGTCCGCGTATGCCGCGGTCGTCGACAGCGTCGGCGGCGACACGCTGGCGTACGCGTTGAGCACCCTGAATTACGCTGGGGTAGCGGCCATTTCAGGGCTGACCCGGTCGGCTGACCTGCCGACCACAGTGATGCCGTTCATCCTGCGTGGTGTCACGCTGGCAGGCATCGACTCGGTGTTGCTGCGGATCGAAAAGCGTCGTGAGCTGTGGCAGTCGATCGCGG
>Ga0157375_10000418_pt1 | contig 38689 bp, 59 predicted proteins | sample M35metaG_FD_115311 | JGI IMG/M metagenome (GOLD analysis project Ga0157375, IMG submission 115311) | Miscanthus rhizosphere microbial communities from Kellogg Biological Station, Michigan, USA - M3-5 metaG | ecosystem: Host-associated > Plants > Roots > Rhizosphere > Soil | place: USA: Michigan... | reverse complement strand
ATGCCTTTAGTAACCTTGGTCAACGACTCGGCCACGGTGTCCGTCACCGGGCGCAGCGCATCACCGATGCTGCGCATGGCGTCATCCATCGACTGGGCCATTTCCGCCCATTTCTGCGATGACGACTCGCGCCGCTCGGCGAGGTTTTTGTCGAGGATCCCGGTCGCGTCACGCGAATCGTTTTTGAGCTGGCTGTACAGCGCCTTGTTCTGCATGTAGGCCGACAGTGCGGCCTTGACCTGCATGTCGGCGAACAGGTCGCCGGTGCGCAGGGATTCTTCCAGCGAGGCCATCATGGCCTTGGCCTTCTCCGGGTCGGCTTCCTTGCTGATTTTTGACGTGGCTTCGGCCATGGCCGCCGCACGCTTCGGATCGGTCGCCTGAATGTATTTCTGAGCCAGCGCCATACTGGTTTCGAGCGTCGACATGCCGTTTTGCAAACCGGTCTGCATCGACCCCTTGTAATCAATACCGGCTTTTTCGTAGGCCTTGACCGTGTCGGTCGAGCCGATTTTGCCCATCCAGTTTTTCAGGTTGTTGGCCGCTTCGTCCGAACTGCCGGCCTGCTTCATCTGCACCTGCAACATGGCGCCCAGTTGCGTCACCGCATCCAAGCCGGTGATGCCGTTACTGGCCATGTTGGCCAGCAGTTCCGGGAACCACTTGGCCATGTCGGCCGCTTCAAAGCTGCCCGCCTGCCCTTGGTAGGCAATCGCCTCCAGCGCCTGCTGCATCTGCTTGGGGTCGGTGATCTTGGCGTTCTGCCCCAGGGCGTTAATCATCTTCGCCGTGTCGACGCCGCTGGATCCCTGCCCCACGACAAACTTGGCCGCGACAGGCGCGTATTCCAGCGCCTTGCTCAGATCCATACCGGCGCCGACCAACTGATTGACCACGTCGGCCACATCGTTGCGCGCCATGCCGGTGTCGCGTGAAGTGTCGATGATCTTGCGCGACATCTCCTGCTCTTGCGGCTTGTTGGCAATGCCGGCCTTGATCGCGATGTCACGCACAATCGCGCCAAAATCAGCGCTGACCTTGGTCGGTACCGCCATGGCACCGACACCTACAACCGCAGCACCGACAGCGCCCTTCATGCCCTTTACGCCAGAATCAATCTGCTGATGACCCTTGGCTTTCAGCTCGGCCTTGTTGGCCGTCTGCCCCATCGAGCGATAGGCTTTTTCCAGCCGGCCGACCTCGATCCCCTGCTTTTTCAAGCTGTCGAGGTTCGAGTTCAAACGGCTGAGTAATTTGGACGCACCGGCAGCGCCGGTGTCGTGAGCCTTTTTCCATTCTTCACGCAGGCGGATGGTGTCGCCAATCGTGCGCTGCAGCACGCGCGCTTTGTTGCCTTCTGCCTCAAGGCGCTTGATGCGCCCGGTCACATCCTTGAACGCGGCGCCGACCGTTGAACTGACGGCGCCGCCGATCACCAGCCCGAGGGCGAGTTTGTTTGCCATGTCGTGGCCCTCATGTGCCCAGCACTACCGATGGCGGCTCAATCCGTGAGCCACCACACCATATCCGCGAACGGCATCGACTGGATCTCAGCGGCGGAAAATCCGGTTTCCGCCGCCAGACGTTTCGCCGCCGACTTGATAACGCTGGGGTTAAAGCCCGTCGTCGTTGTCCATGCGAAAATAGCCGGCCTGCAAGCGGTTAAAATCCACCAGCTTCAGCCCCTCCAGATCCGCCACCGAAGCGCCGGACAACGCAGCAAACAACACCAGCTCGCGCTGCTCATCGTCGCCACCCACCTCACGGTTGGCCGCTCGCACGTCGCCCACAGTCGGCGAACGCAAGGCCAGCTTGTCGACGGTCACGCCATTGATTTCACTCGGACACGACAGCGTCACCAGCACCTGATCGGTGGTTAGCGACAACCACGCCGGCATCGAATCCGAATAATCGGTTTTCGGCACCAGGTGCGTATACGCCGCCTGCACGCGGCGATAGTCGGCCATCTTGAGGCCTTCAAGATCCTTCAGCCCGACTTCAGCCAGACCGGCGAACAACATCAGCTCGCGCTGTTCGTCGTCACCATTGGCGGCGCGATCGGCCGCGCGTACCGCACGCACGGTCGGGGCACGCAGGGTCAACGCCTCGACGTCGACGCTATTGGCTTGGCTTGGGCGGGTCAGGGTTACGACGGCACCGATTGCACTGAGCGACAGCCAGGCAGGCAGGGTTTTAGCGATTACTTGAGTCATCTGGATCTATTCCTTACATGCCGAGCGCGTTGCGCACTTCGAGCAGTTGGTCTTTGCCGTCGATCACCTGAATGCCGGCGACCATGTCGATTTCGTACATCAGGCGCCCGTCAATTTCGAGCTTGTAGTACGTGACCGAAACGGCGTGTTTGATCTCGGCCGCATCACCGGCTTTCCAGTCACCGAGATCGACCTCTTTGAGGCGACCGCGCAGAGTGGCAACGACCGCTGTCACAGCGCCCTTTTGGCCCTTGAAGGCACCTCGGAACGTGGCGTTGAACGCCGTGCCGTCGGCCAGGCCGAAGTACTTCAGCGACTCGCGGCGCACGCCCTTGGTGACAAACGAGGCCTCCATTTTTTCCAGCCCCTGATCCATATCGATGGGGCCGGCCATGCCGCCGCCACGATATTCGTCGGTCTTGGTGGTCACCTTGGGCAGCGTCATGCTCGGCACGTCGCCGGAGAAGTTCACGCCGTCGACGAACAGGTTGGTGTTGTACAAAGTCTGAGGAATCATTTGCTACGCCCCCTTAGGCTGCTTCAAGCACTTCGGTCATCCACTGATCGGTGACTTCGAAAAGGAAATTCGGGTTCTCTGCCGGCGGCACGTCGGTGAAACGGATGCGCCAATACACCTTGCCCTGGGCGATCTGGCTGGCCGTGTTCAGTTCGGTGTCGGCGAACACTTCAAAGTTGATGATCGCGCCCTGGGCTTTCAGGTCGCGCATGAACGCATCCAGACCGTTGGTGACATCGGTCACGTAGGTCTTGGTGATCGAACGGTCGACCGCCCACTTGTGCCCCGCCTGCACCGCATCCATGAGGATGAACAGCGTGCGAACGCGGGTAACGAAGGCCCACTTCGGATCGCTCGACAGCGTGCGGTTGCCCCACAGGCGATAACCGTCATCGCGAATGATCGTGGTGATATTGGCGTTGTTGAGCAGGTTGGCCCGGCAGGTCTCGTCGCCGTCCAGGTACTCGACCGCGCGGCCGGTACCGGTGATGCCGGTCAATTCCTTGTTCGATGGCGAAGCCCAGAAGCCGTATTCAGCATCCGTCCAGGCAAACAGGCCTGCTGCCCAAGCCGAGCCGGGAGCGTCGACCGTCGAACTGGTGCCGGTGTCCCAATACTTGACGCCCGGGTCGACCATGAACAGGTTGCGACTGCCGAAGTTCTCGGCGTAGGCAATAGCGGCCTCGTCGGTCGTACCCGGGCCGTCGATGATGCCGATGGCGCGCAGCTTCTGCGCCACGCTGTCGAGCGCCGTAGCCACCGCCTGAGTCGCGGTGTGGCCCGGTGCGATCAACAACCGCGGCTGAGCGTTGAACAGGCTTTTACCGTCGAGCAGCGCCTGCAGGCCGGTACGCTGACCCGAGACCAGTTCACCGCCAATGATCGCCGAGGTTTGCAGCGCCGCGTCTTCCAGCTTGGGTACGCCGATGGCGACGATCACCGCCTTGGCTTTGACGTAGATCGCCTGACAGGCCTTGGTGATTGCCGAATCGGCGCCGAAGGCGGCAATGGCTTCGCGCTCGGTGGTGATCAACTTCAGTTCGCCGGCTTTCGCCGTGCCGCCGCCGAGAACGCCCGGGGTGAAGGTGGCACACAGACCGATGATCGACGAAGACGGCAGCGAGATGGTGCGCGCACCAGTGTCGACCGACGTGGTCGTGACGCCGTGGAAAAAACTCATAAGGGTCAGTCTCCAGAAACGAAAAAGCCCCGCATAAGCGAGGCTGTGAGGGTGTTCGTGTTACGCGTAACGGAAAAGAAAACGCCCCGTCAGTGCGGGGCGTTTAGTTGGGTTGTGCTGACAGCCTGGTCGGCGCCGGCGGTCGGTGTTCGGCGAGGGGGAATTGATCCCCTTGCGGCCAATCGCGCAACTGCCGGCGGTACGTCTGCAACTCCGCGTACTGGTCGGCCGTGAGCGAGGTTTCGCCCCCCTCCTCGATCTCGTCGCGGTGTCGAGAAACCAGCGGATCCGTCAGCGCCAATTGCGCATCACGCCAACCGCGCTCAACAGCGGCCAGCGCCTCGGCATCCAGTGCCGGCGGGTCAATCAACACCGGTTGACCGTTGGACCGTGACGACATCATTTTTGGACTGGTCGACAGTTCATTGAGCAGCGATTGCCAAACGCTTTCCGACACCTCGACCACGTCCGCCGGCATGTCCCCGCCATGGATCTCAGGGCGATAAGCCCCACACATGGATGGGCTGAAAAATACAATTTTGTCCACGTTCAATCCCCCAAGGCCCGCCAGAAAACTTGCCACCCAGCCGAAGCAGCGCCTGCCGCGTTCTGCACGCGGATCCGGCAACCGTTCAACGTAAAGTTGGTATCCATCACCGCGTGCATCAAGGCAGATGAACCCAAGTGCATTGGCGTGACATTGCGCACCCCTTTGGTGAACGGGACAGGGTACGTAACGTAAACATAGCCGTTCGCATCCGTTACGCCGAGGCCCCACTGCTCGATAAGACCATCGGGGCGCTTTGCGTAGCCGATGTTCGATAGGCTCGAAGCGAATGCTGCTGAGTGTCGCAACGCCACCGTTCCGTCGATCAGACGCCACTCATTGGAGACTCTGGTCAGCAGCGCTGTATCGCCCTGCCCGAGAACAACGGACACGGACACACCACTCACATTCGTTAAGAGGTCGCCACCTGATAGCTGCAGAGTGACCGCGCCAGAGCCTGCACTCAGCACCATTATCATTGCGCCCTGCACCACAAGCCCAGTAGGCGGAAGGGTAAGGCTGATGGGTGTTGAAGACGCAGCGCTGACCGCGCCGCCGACGCTTGCAACACTTAGCACGGTACTGACGGATAGCGCATTGAAGTTCGACCACTCGACGCCCATTCGCTTTACGAATTCCGTCGTAGCCGGCGACTTGCCGCTATCGAACTGCGGCTGCGTAACGTAATAGGGACCACTCAGCGTTCCAGCAAAGCGCAGCGCCGCCGTGCCACCGATCAGTCGCCACTGGTCTTGCAGGCGGATGAACTCAGCCGTGTCGCCCAGGGCCAACACCAGCGGGCCGGCCACGCCGGTCGAGGTGTACACCACGTCAGTACCGGCCGGGACGATTTTAAGACCGCCAGTGCCGGCACAAACAAGCGTAATGGTTGCAGCCTGCGCGACACCTGCCGTCGGCGGCAAAGTGGCCTGAAGCTGCGCAGCAGCGGAAAAGCTGTGAAGGCCACCGACGTGCGCGGCCGTCAAAGCCAAGCTTGCAGCGTTCGTGGAGAAGCCCGAGAACTCGACACCACTACGCTTTACAAACTCCGCCGTAGCGATCGACTTGCTGCCGTCGAATTGCGCCGGCGTCGGGGCCGTGGGATTGCCGGCAAAGCTTGGAGACATCAGCCGGGCAAAGCCGTCTGTAATGTCCTTGAACGTGAGCGCCGTGGTGCCCACGACAATCGGGCCATCGGTCACCAGTTGCCAGATCGTATCGGCCTGCGTCGCACCCACTTCGACCGCGACCGTCAGATTAGGCGTGACCTTCGCGTTATTGTCGGCATCCTTGGCCCGCGCCCAGGCACCCACAGCCACCACATACGGGCCGTTATCCTTGGCGGCCGCCTGATTCTTCACCAGCACGCGATCGCCGGCATTCAGCGAAACACCGTCCACGACCTGCAAACCGACCAGGGCGATATTGGCCGTGGTCGCCGCGCGCACTGACTGCTTGATGTCGAGCTTGCTCAGCTCTTCCAGAATGCGCGAATCGACATACTCACGCGTCGCCAGCACCACCGACGGGTCAATCTTGAGGCTGATCTGTGCCGTGCTGGAAACAATCAGGTTCATCCGCACCACTTGCGTGCGGCCCGATCCCTGCGACAGCACCGGCTTGAAGCTCGGCGCGCAGTTGGCCACCGCTACCAGATCACCGTCAGCGTCATACAGCCCGACCTCACGAATCCAGCGCCCACCCTCGTCGGCCGGAATGACTTGCTCGGCAATGATCACCGCCGGGTTGACCGGATCGATGCGCAACTGATTCAGCGGCCGGCGGCGCCATTCGTTGATCAGTTTGGTTTGCTTGGCATTGGGCTGCGGATCGGTTTCGTTGGCATCGCCCAAGCCCATTTCCGTGATGTTCCAGGGCACGCCCAGCACATTGGCATTCGCCAGCTTTGCCGCCCCCACGTCCGTCAGGATCGCGAAAAACTTTGAGTTCGCATCAATCATTTAATAAATATCCATGATGTCTATGGAGTGTTCACGGCCGACCACGCCGAAGCTGCCGGTTATCTCGATGTCCTGCATTTCCGGCGGGAATATGTCGAGTTCATCGCCGTCGTAGAGCGTCACACCCACATTCAAATTGCCCTGTGTTTCCAGGCTGATCGCCAGCCCGGTCATGTGCCGGGTGACGGGCTTGGCGTCGTCAATCAGGCGTTCAAGCTCCTGATACATTTCCTCGGTGATACCGGTATCGAGAACGCCAATCTTCAGCGCGAAGGTGCCCGGCACGCCCTCGGGCACGGTCTTGAACCACTCGACAATCTCGATCAGATAGCCCAGCGGCTCGACCACACGACGTATCGCGCCGATCGTGCCCTTGTGCTTGTGGATGTAGTACGACGCCTTGATGGCCGCGCGCTTGGTCGCCTCAGACCATCGGTAGTCCCAGCGATCGACCGACCACGCCCACGCCAGATGCGGCAGCAGATGCACCGGGCAGGTGTCGGGGTTGTAGAGGTCGCGCAGTGGGACAATCGTCTTTTCGAAAAACGCGGCCTCCATGGCGCGCTCCAGTTGCGTGCTGTTGAGCGGCAGTAGACTTTTCATATCAGCCCGCCAGCCTCACGTTGTAGCGCGTACAGAACGCCGCCTGCGCCTTGGTCGGGGCCAGATCCTGCCACCCGACCAACTCAACCCGGGCAACGCCGGCCACGTGCAACTGAGCGTCAACAGCGGAGCGTGCGACCTCGACGCCCAGCCGCTTGCGTGGATTGATCCAGGCTGCCAAGCGACTTTTCGCTTCGGCCAAACTGGCATCCGCTTCCGGGCCGGCGCCGGCCATATGCAAGATGGCGTCAATCTCGTAGCGGATCACCTGCGCGCTCTGCACGGTCACACGATCACCGACCGGGCGAACGTCATCGTCATCCAGCGCAGCGGCCACCGTCGCCAGCAGCTCCGGCGGCGCCTCACCCTCTCCATCAAACCCCAGCACCGTTACCGTAACGTAGCAAGGCGCTGGGCTTTCAGCCGTGGCATCTGCCACTAACCCCGAGGCATTACGCGCGTGCAGAATGTAGCTGTTACGCGGGCCGGCTGTGGTTAACCCCTCATAGGCCAACTGGATGCGTTCGCGAAACGGGTCGTCGTCTTCCATGACCTTGGGCACCGGCGGCACTGCCAGCAGATCCTCGGCCTGAATGACCAGGCGCTGCAGATTGACGTTGGCCCCCAAGTGATCGAGGTCGCCGCGAATGGCGTGCGCCAGCAATAGCGCCTTGCCGGCGTCATTGACCCGGGCGCGGTTGCCGACCTTGTTGTAAGCCCCAACCTCAAGCACTTTGACCACGGGATCGCTTTCCAGCGCGGCCGTCCAGTTGCCCCCCATGTACCCGCGAAAGACGCCTAAACCGTCCTGATAAACCTCTTCGAAGTCCAGAGGCTCCAGCACGGTCGGCGCCGGCAGCGACGACAGATCAACGGTACTCATGCAGCCACCTCCAACGTGACGCCGTCGCCCAGGTACTTTCCGACGATTTGCAGATTGATTTGCCCACCAATGACGGAGAGGACACGCACCTGGTCGAGCTTCAAACGTGGCTCCCAGCGCTCCAAAGCGCGGGCGACCTCAGCCTGTACGGCGCTTTTCCAGCCCTCGTTAACGGGCAAATCGACAAACCGCCGCAGCTTGCTGCCGTACTCCATGCGGTGCCGGCGACTGCCCAGCGGCGTGCTCAAGATGTCGGCAATGGATTGCCGCAGGTGCTCGATGCCGGATATGGGTAGGCCGGTCTGGCGATCCATTCCGATCATCGATGTCACTCCTTGAACGGCTCGTATTCTTCGCTGGCTTTCAGGAACTTGACCGCCTCGATGTCGGAGGCCGGCACCACGACCGTCGCCTTCTCCACCGGGTAGGAACGGTCAGTACCGGGCACGATCACCAGTCGCGACGTGAAGAGCTTGTCGCGAAATTTCAAAGACTCAGGCGATGAGTAAGTTGAGGATGACAATGCCGGTTCCGAGGCCGTTTGCGCATCGGTTGAGGTCATATCGATCTTGGCCATGTGGTTCTCCAGGCATGAAAAATCCCGCACTGAGCGGGCTGTGGTGAGTTGAAATTAATGCGTGTGGTGGTTGCTGTTGCCCGTGGCATCAATGATTGCGCCGGCGCTGGTGATGCCCTTGGTAACGTGTAGCGCGCCGTCGATCATTACCGCCGCTTTCAAATTGATGTTGCCGGTGGTCACGTTCACCGCGCTATCGGTCACGACCGCTTCCGTGCTGGCCACTTTGATGGTGACCGTGCCGCTGGGCAGGGTGATGCTGTAGCTCTTGGCCTGCCAGTCGTAGATCAGCGAGCCGCCATCATCAAAACGCCAGACCTCGACATGGTCGCGATTATCTGGCGGCGGCCCGGCATTGCCATACAAGCCCGGGACAAATGTGCCTTGTGACACGTCACCGCTGGGACTGATCAAACTGCCCTGCTCGCCCATGGACGGCGCCCGCCAGTGTCTGGCCTTGCCCGCCGCGATGCTGTGCCACCGCACCCAGGCGCTGACCCATTCACTGCCATCCGAGACGCGACACACCGGCGGCGAAGCGGACAGATCCAGCGCGACCACATAGCAAGCCTTGACCACGCCGGCGAGCATCCGGTCATGCTGGGCGCTCGCGTAGCCACTCACACATCCTCCGCAGGGACAAAGTCCTCTTTGGCGTCGTTGTTGAATCCAATGAGCAACGACCCCGGCGGCTCGTCCGGCCACGGCCATTCCTCAAGGCCGAGATAAACTTGCTGAGTCCACTCCACCAGCCACACCGTGTATCCATCCAGGTGCGGCTGGGTCCAGTCCTGCAGCGATTGCACAAACTCGGCGGGTTCAACTGCCAACCCCCACGTTTGCGAACGCAGCAACACCGCCAACTGGGTCGCCAATTGCACGGCCTGTTGATGATGGTGCGGCAAGATCGGGTCAACAATGATCCGAGCCTCAAACTTGCAGACCAGCGAGGTTTCGCCGGTACCGATATCGGAACCCGGCTCGATCTCGGCCACCTCCAAAAAAACCGCTGGCAGCAACACGCGATCCTTAATATTTGGCCAGGCTGTGACGGCCTGCACGCCAGCCAAGTGGGTACGCAGATGCTGTTCTACCGCCCGATAAAGCTGGTCCAGGCTGAACGGTTCTTCAGACATTGCCGATCCTCTTAAGGTATTTCTGCAGCTCAAAGTTGAGTTCCTGCTTGAGAATCTCCAGCAGACGCTCATCTGCCTTTTTGACCCAACTGTCGAAATGCGGCCGGGCTTGCTCCAGCGACACCTTGGCCTTGGCCAGCGGGAAACGACTACCGTTTTCAGCGACCCAACCCGAACTCGGCCCGCGACCGGGGGACACCGTGCTGTCCGGGTAGTCGTCTCCGTTGAAATGCTTGCTGGCTGTGCGGATCCAGATGTCGGGTTTGTTGCCGTAGACCTTCTTGAGAAAGGCACCTTCATAACGCCGCCCCGCCACCGACACACCGCTCCCGGTCTGCCGCGCCCGGCCGATCCGGCTGGATTCGATGGCGTTCAAACCGAACCACAGTTTGCCGCTCGCGGCACCGCCGGAAACCGGATAGCTGCGCAACCGCTGACGCACCGCTGCAACAGCAATGCGCTCTGACCGGCTGACGGCTCGGGCAATGTGCGTGCGCAACCAGCCCAACGTCTTGTTGATTGCGCGTCGATGCGCCGCAGCGGCCGCTTTCGGCACCACCTTGGCAAAGTCCTGGAACGCCTGAAAATCTGCGGCCGAGGACTGGATAGAGATCATCCCGCCCCCGGCCGAGGGTTTGAAATAGCTGCCGACGCTCATGGCCGCAACCTCAGAATCAGGGCGACCAGCCCGTCACCGCTCGGTTCGAGCTGGATCAGGTCGTAGTCACCGCCGCCATCCAAGGCAGGCAGGTCAACGCTGACTAGCATGCCCTGTTCAAGACCTTGCGAATCGCTGACGCGGATCTCGAAACGAGGCTCACGCAACCCGGTGTTGAGCTTGCCGAACTTGGGTTGCAGCCAGGGCGCGGCAAACATGCCGAGCACAGGCTCTTCGCGACCCTCGATCCGTGCGGTGTCGCCCAGCGTTTCGAACACCACCGCGTCAACCTCGGCGATCAGATCGCGAAAGCCCATGGTCAGAGTTCCAGCAGGATCTGGGCGCGCGGTCGAGTGCACAGGTGCAGCGGGTTGGACTGTGCTTCACCGGCCATACCTTTGTTGAAGGGCAGCGGCTCGATCATGCTGTAGTACGGGATGCCCTGGGTGTTGACCGTTTCCATGTAGTCGGCCGGTGCAAACACGGAGATGTACAGATCGGGCACGCCTTCCGGAACCAGCAGCGCCTTGTCGTCATGGACGAAGGAAACGCCGGCGACCTTGCCACGGTAACGCTCCCAGATGATGCCGCCGAACTCGAAACTTTCCCGGGCGTCACCACGCAGCGCTGCCGCTTGCTGACTGTTGAGGTAGGTCTCTTTGACCGACTTGTGAACAATCAGCTTGTTCCAGAAGTTCTTGCCGCAGAAAGCGCGCGAACCGGTACTGGTCACGCTGCCCAGCGCATCCTCCTGCATGTCCAGCGCCTCACCGCACATGACCCGCAGCTCGGTATCGGCCTTGGTCAGCCCCATGGACATCTTCTGACGCTGCACACCGAAGCGCTCATACAAGTCCAGCAGCACCGTCGAACCATCAGCGTCGAGGATCTGGCCGTTGAGTGCGCCCATGCGCTGGAACTCATGCGTGGCGTCCAACTGACGACGCGCCTTAGCCAGACGCGCATTGACCACGTCCTGCACCGCCTGCAGCTCGGTGCGAGTGCCGAAGGCGCGGATGCCTTGGATCTCATCCGCCTTGATCGTGAAGCGCTCAGGCAGGTGCACGGTGTTGAACGGGATCAGGTTGCGCTTGCTCGCAGCAACCACCAGGCCAGAACCACCGCGCTCACCGGCCGGTACCAGTGCCAGGGTGTCACCGTCCTTTTCAATCTGCACGGTCAGCGAGGTAATGCCTTCCTCGCGGAACAGACCCAAGGCGCTGATGCGGCCCGGCAGGTAGGGTTGATCATTGAGTGCAGCGGTCAGCGAGGTAACGGTAAACGCTTCGTCGTCAAAAATGGCGATATCGGCCATGGGTACTCTCCAGAAACGAAAAATCCCGCACGCGGCGGGATGCATACAAAAAAAGGATCGACTTAGCGGACGATCACGAAATGCGCGGCGAGTGCTTTCTCGGCGGCCAGATCCAGACCGGTCAAATGCGCTTCACTGACCTCGGCCAACCGCACCACGGCGCGACCGCGACGCACCACATCGGATTCGCCCAGCGGGCCGTAAAGAATGGCGACAGCGTTTTCGGTGCCGTCCTCAGCCGTTGGGTTGTACGGTGCGAATTCGCCGGAGGCGGTCACCAGTCCGAGGATTTGTCCGGGCCACAACTCTGGACCGGCCGCGACGTTGATCGCTTCACGCGAAATATTGCCGGCGCCTTCGGACAGCAGGAATTCACCCGCGTGCATCGGTTCCTGTTTGATGGTCATGCTCTTGCTCCTTTCGCGCTTTGCGCGGTTCCAGTTTGGGCCGCTTGGCGAGCAGCCCAAATCGAGTTGGGGTCAGGTTGTTTGGCCAGCACCTTGGGCGCCAGATCGTCCGCCAGCGGCAGACTGTTGTCGATTTCAAAGCCCTTACCGCTGGTGACAATCTTGTCGAACAGACGCGCCCGCACAGCCGCCTCGTCCAGACCTGCAGCGACATACTCGGCGCTGAATTCCGGCAGCCGCGCAGCCACGCAGAGGTCGTTTACCGCCTTGGCGCGCGCCAGACCGGCTAAAACGATCTCTTCGCTTTCAAGCTGGGTTGACTTGAGCAGCGGCTCGACCAGGTTGCTGATGCCCGCCGCCGTGCAGCGCTGAGTGACCATCAATGCCAACTTGGCCGAGTCGACTACTGGCGGCACCAGCGGCGGTTCGACAGGCTCAAGATCAGGATCCGCTTCAGGTGGCTCGTCGAGCTGGGCCAGCAAATCAGCCGGTGCGTTCTGGAATCGTTGCAGCACCGCGCCTTGACCGAGACAGGCTTTGACCTTGACGCCGTCGCCCACTTCATCGGCCAGCCCCAACGCCACCGCTTCGTTGGCGGTCAGCCAGGTTTCAGCATCAACCATTCGCCGCAGTTCGGCGTCATCAATGTCGGGCGCCTTGGCCTTATAGGCCGCGATGATCGCCTCCAAGGTCTGATCCAATACATCAGCAACCCGGCGGAAGTCCTCAGCGCTACCGCCTGTATAGGTGTATGGGTTGTGAATCATCAACATGGCGTTGGCCGCGATTACTACGCGGTGTGCGCCGCACACGGCCACACTGGCCGCACTCGCGGCCAGTGCATCGATCCGGCCGGTGCAGCGCTCGCCCAGCCGCGACAGCGCGTTGTGCATGGCCAGACCGTCGAACAGGTCACCGCCGATACTGTTGAACGCGGCGACCACCGGCGACACACCATCATCCATGGCGCGCAGATCCTGCACGAATTGATTGGCAGTGATACCCCAGGCACCGATCTCGCCATAGACGAAGACTTCGATCACTCGCTCGGTGGCATCGCCGCTGGCATGAACGGCGTACCAGGTCTTGTCCTTGACCTCGACGCGTTTGCCGGCGCGGTTGTAAATACGCGGTTTCGCGCTCTTGCTCATGGTTGCTCCTTGTCGTCGGTGTCTTCGACGGCATCAAGGGTGTTGTAGTTGAGGCCCAATAAGGTGGCGCGCGCCAGATCGGCGGCGTTTTCCAGATCAACCGTTTCGGCGTCGTAGCCGGTACGCAGGACCATCTCGCTGCGCGACGAAAAACCGGCTCTCACCTCCATCGCTCGCGCCTGCACGTCCTGCACCGGCTGGATGTAGGCCCAGCCTTGCGGCACCCAGCGGGTGCGCAGGTATTGGCGGCGCTTCTGTGCGTAATCGTCCAGCACCAGAACACCCGACAGCACCGCCATGTCCATCCACGCGGCCCGCACCGGGCGGCAGAGTTGATGCACGTACACGCTGAACTGCAGTTGCTCCAGGCGACGCCGAAACTCGTTGAGTACCACCCGCAGCGCTCGATCGTTGATGCCGCGCATGTCGCCGGTGAGGATCTCGTAAGGCGTACCGCTACCCGCCGCTGCAGCCATCAACTGCTGACGCATGAAGTCCGGGTAGTTGTTGCCCGCGTCCGGCGGTTTGGAAAATTCCACCTCTTCGCCCGGACCGAGTTCCTGCATGGTGCCGGGTTCGAGCGCAACCATGGGCGTGAAGCCGTCGCGGTCCAGATCCAATAACGCGCCGGTGACCGGATCGCGTGGAGCCGGACCCGCGTCAGGCGCCGGGCGCTTGATGAAACCGGCAAACAGGTTGGCCACCTCCTGACGGAACAGCACCGCGTCGTCGTAGTTGTCCAGACTGCGCAGCCGTTTGAGTACCGGCGACAATCGCGGCACACCGCGCAACTGGCCAGGTTCGACCGGTTCGAAGATGTGCAGCACCTGCGCGGCCGGGACGCGCACTAGCTGGTTGTAGCCGGCATTCAACGAGGCCGCATCACGCGGGTGCGACAGGTACATCCAATACGCTACCCGCTTGCCGCCGGGCGTGAACTCGATGCCGGCACGGATGACGTTGCCGCTCTTGGTGCTCTCGAATTTGTCGTGCGGCACGAACTCCGGCGCCAGGATCTGCAACTGCAGCGGAACCGCCAAACCTTCGTCCCGACTGCGAGGACGCAACCGGACGAAGCACTCGCCCGATGTTTCCACCGTGCGCGCCACTAGCGCCTGCTGGCCGTAAAAGTCGGTGCGGTCATCCGCATCCGACTCATCAACCCAATCGCTCCACAGCTCCTGCAGCAGCTTGCGCAGGACATCATCATCGGTCGCTGGCCGAGGGGTGATGCCGGTGCCGATCAGGTTGCTGACGCGCTTGTCGATGACGTTGAAGGCATACGGGTCATTGCGAACCGCTGCCCGGGAGCGCGACCGCAAATTGCGCAGTGCCGGGGTGTTGATGCTGTTGATCCCGTTGTCGGGAGCGTCCCAGTTAGCGGATCGGCGGCCTTCACCAGCGCCTTCGTAACTGGCCTTGATGTTGGACGGCAGCACAAAGCCGTTACGGGTCAACGTCGGAAAATGTCGGGCCATTAAAGTCCCTTGCCCCCGTGATAAAGGCGGACCACGCGCGAACGTGGCCCGGCGTCGCGTGCCAGCGACGAGCGTATTTCCGCGCGCGCCGCGAGCAGTTCATCGACCGTGCGGTATTCCACGGTACGGTCGGTGTAGCGCACAGTTTTCTCACCGCGAGCAATGGCCGCCTCAACCGCGTCGAGGTGCTTTTTCGTAAATGACATATCAGCGTCTCTTCAGGTAGCCACTGGTGGAGCTGCGGCGTTGTGGGGGGGCCGTTGTCGGACGTGATTTCACGGCTGGTTGCGGCGCCTGTGGTGCTGCCGGTGTTTCGACTGGCCGGCTGAGCCGCTCGCTCTGAACGGGTTGGCCACTATCGCCAGAAGCCGACTGGATGACCGCCTGCCGAATCCGCGCCCAATCGTGATCCTGGTAGCGATTGATGCCGAGGTAATGGGCCATGGCCAGGTTGTAAACCAACAGGTCGAGCGCTTCGTTGCGCTCGGCCTTGCCCTTGGTCCATTCGATGCGCTTATGCCCCCTGACGTAACGGGTGACTTTGCGCTCAGCCACACACTGGGCGAAAAAGTCATCCGGCAGGTCGTTGGCAAAGTGCAGCGCTCCCGGGCCGGTGTCGAATGCATAGCGGTTGTAGATCCAGTCCTTCGCCGTGTCGGTACCGACAATCCAAAGCTCGGCGCCATGCCGTTCAGTCAGGCCCTTCCATGTCACGTCGACCATCGAAGGTCGCTGCGCGATCACCGGCCGGCCCCGCTTGCTCGCCCCCTTGATGGCGAACACGCTGCGCCAGCGGCGCATACGACAGAACTGATAGACCTCATCCGTATGGTTACCACCGGAGTCGACCGCAGTAGCCATGATCATCAGCTCAGCACCACAAGGGTGTCGGTAACGGGCCTTGAGTAACTCGTCCAGCGCCACCCAGGTGCGCTCATCGGCAGGGTCGCCGGAGACCACTTGAAAGTCGACCACCCAGCGCTCCATGCCAGCGCCCCAACCCATCACCATCAGTTCCAGGCGGTTGGCTTGGGTGTCAACAGAAGCGGTCAGCATCAACACGCCGTCGGGCATTGAGCCAAGCCCGTAGTTTTCCAGTCGCGCCCGATCCATCAGCACACCGGCTGAGGTTTGCTCCTGAGCGCTATCCCAGACCTTGGCCAGACGGGTGTTGTAAAACACCTGCATCGGCTCCAGATCGCCTTTGGCCTGAGCCTTTTTAGCCTTCTCGAATTGCTTGGCCAACGAGGCCCAACCGGTCCAGCCGGGCGGCGAGTACAACGCATTCAAGTTAAAACCAATGGTTTCGCCATCGCCCTGGGTGTGTGCTCGCCACTCCCCTTTCGCCAGCATCTCGCCCTTATAGCGTTCCTCGATCAGTACGTCGCAGTCGGGGCCAGCACACTGGTAATGCACAACCTGAAAATCCGCCGAGTAATGCAAACGCTCCCACTCCAGCACCTGCATATGCTCGCAGGTTGGGCACGGCACGTAGTAGTAACGCTGATCGCTGACCTCAAACAGATCAGCGATCCGTGACGCCCCCCTGACCGTGGGCGAACTGGAAAAATAGAATTTCGCGTTACGGCCGAAAGTACTGCCGCGAGTCTCAGCCAGTTCGACCGGGTCGCCCTCTTCGCCAACGTCCACACTCCAGCGATCAACCTCGTCGCCGTAGATGTAGCGTGCGGAAAGCTCCGCCAGGTTGGCCGCAGAACCGGCCGTGGTGATGTACAGCGAACCACCCTCGAACTCCTTCGTGTCCATGGTGTTGCGCGCATCTCGTGAGCGGTTGGACGCCACGCGCTCACGCAGAACCGGCGTAGCCTTGATGGTTTTACCAATCCGCGACGATACCCGCTTGGCCAACCCCAGACTGGGCAACAACGTCAGGATGTTGGACGGGGCCATATGGATCAGGCCGCCGATCCAGTTCAAGGCGATCTGCGTCTTCATCAACTGCGAAGCCACCATGGTCACCACCCGCTTGCACGGGTGGGCAGGTGACAGACAGCGCATCGGCTCACGCGCATAAGGGGTGCGCGAAGTGTGGTATTGACCAGGCTCGGCCGCACCCGTGTCGCGCGGAATGCGCATGTACTCGTCGGCCCACTGATCAATCCAGACATCTGGCTCTGGTCGCTGCCCACGGAAATACGCTTCGCGGTACACCGTCGCACCGTTCGACATTTCTAAGGACATAGGTTTAGCTCGGGGTAATGGCTTGTTGTAGATCTGCTGCTGACAGCCGCTCAGCATCTTCCAGTGTTTGTCGTAAAGCCGACGTCAGACGCTTTTCGATTTGCCATGGATCAGACAGCGAGGCCAGTTCAGGCGATAGCTGTGGCGCCATTCCAAGCAAAAGATCGCGCAGTAAACGACCGGCGTTATAGGCCGCATCTTCGACCGCTTTGCGCTCTACCAAGGTGCCTCGGGCTTTAAGGAAGTTGTCTTTTTCCTGAAGCGACAGGTAGTGCTCACGAAGAGCGCGTGACTTTTGAAAGTCGGGTACCTGACCAGAGGGGTCATCTACAAAGTCTGCGATGACTATTTCCAGCGGTGGCTGATCACTCCGCTTCGGGCGATTGCGCTCATGTCGAGCGGCGACGGCGGCCTTACTCGGGTCGCTCGTCATGGCCAGAAGCTGCTCGCTGGCCTCCACATCAATCTTCCCGGCAGCGTTCAGAACCAGTCGTTCATTCTTGACCAGCTTGCCGACGTACTGCCTCGACCACCCCTTCAGCTCGCAGTACTCCTTGCGAGTTACAAAAGCCATGCGGCCTCCATCGTCGTGGCTTGTTAAGCCTGTCAACTAACCCGGCTTAGTTGACAGGCCTTCCGACCATTGCGCCGGGGCTGCTGTTTAAGAAAATGAACAGGCACGAAAAGGCTATACAGCCCAATAGAACCGGGGGTTACTTCACTACAAAACACTGTTTGGATCACGCGAACCCTGTCGCTGGAAACACAGAATTTCTTGTCAACCTGTCAACCACTGTCAACTAACTTTCCAGCCCTGTGGCTAACGCTTTCCCGCGGGTTTCCGACCCCGTACCCTACGAAAAACCCCAGGGTCCCCGGCGATTTTCGGCACCAAAACGGTGCAACGCCGCTCGCGCAGCCGAGATCGCCGCAGCATCGAGCGATGAATTGACCTTGAACATGACACCCCCTTTGAATTCGTGCCGGTTACGCATCCGGCGCCCGTGCTAACAGGCCGCATCGCGTGGGCACACTGTCCCGCTATCGGGGCCAGCAGCTACTGGCGCTCTCCGGTCTCGATATTCTCTCGTCGGGACAAGCGATCCCCAGCGCCGTGGCGCCGTTTGTTTCGAAGGGATTTGTTCGTCTCTGTTCGGCCGAGAAGGCCAAGGAATTACTTCATAGCGGTACTACTCCGACTTACCAGGACACTCAACGGATCGGGCCAGACTCTTTCAAGGTGGCCATGAACTCCGCACAAATCGCGCGAATGCCTTCAGGCGTACCGCCTGTGATATTGATCGCGCCAATCGAAACAGATGGCGGAAAATCAACCACACCCAGCTCGGTGCCAGCCGAAGCGCACAAGAACTGAGGCGGCGCAGGATCAGGGGTCGCAGGCCGCTTGACCCCCGATTCCACGTTGAAGAACTGAGCGACAACCTCGCCGTTACACACAAAAGTGACCGCCCGACCAGAAGCGTCGCAGTGGAATTTGTCAGCCTCAACAACGTGAGTCGAACCACTCAGAAGAACCACATCAAATACAGACTTGCTCATTTGAACCCCTCGTTATGCGTAACGGCCGGCACGCTGCAGGCCTCGGAATCTCGACACTCGACATGCGCAGACACGGCGAACGCCACCAGAACAACCAGAACCAGCCGCAGCGGCCGGAACATCACAGCGTCTCCGCCTTGCGTTCAGCCACGCGGCGCCCGAACTGCCGCACCTGCTCAACCCCGAGGACGCTGACCACACCGGCAAAGCCGTATGACCAACCACCACCGAGACCAAACTTCTCAGCGCCGATACCAACCAGGAACGTGAGAACGCCACCCAAGGCCGCCTCCAACAACTGGCGATCCCATCGTGGCTCTTTATCGTCGTAGAGGATCCGCAGATAACTCAGGACGAAGGCGATCAAGCCAACAAATCCGTGATCCTTGAGTGCAGCGGCAACAATGACCCAGAAAGTCGGGTCTTTTTCTGGGGGCATGTTCGGCATCTCGTTGTCTCCCGAATCACGGGGGAATAGGCATAAAAAAACCCCCGACCTGTGAGGGCCGGGGGCTGAATTGACTGTTTTGCGATGAGTATCGTGGCCGGAACAACACCACAATGACGCAAACGATAGGGGAAACTGCAAAAGGTTGCAACTCTTTTCGTGTAAAAAAACACTAAACGTGTAAACACCCGCCACTGTCAACCCTTTGCTTTTTGGAGCAGGTCACAACGCCAAGGCCCGCTTGAGTTGCGGCAAAGCACAGGGCAATTCCCCCGCCCAAACCCCGCCGCAGCCCCGTGGCAAAGGCTTTTGGCAGGCCTCACAGATTTTGTTTTCGACAATTCCGCGCTGCTGTCGGAGCAATTCGTTGTCACGGCGGATCAACGTCAGCAGGTATTCGGTGGCGGTATACGGCTCGCCGCCAAAGGCCCGGAATTCAAGGCCCTCAGCCAATTGCGCCGCCTCGGCCGGGCCGACTCTCACCTTCAATTCCACGACTCCGGCCGCCGCGTCACGTTCGCGCTGATCCCGCTTGCGCTCCGCCGGCGTCTTCGCCTTTTCTTCATCGTCGTGACGCGTCACAAGATCAATCAACGGGCCTTCAACGCGATCGGTCGCCACATCCAGGCCACCCACCACGAACGGAAACGTCGGCACCTCGGTCATATTTAAAATCCTCTTATATGATTAATTTGGGTTGTACGGCTCAGGCCAGCCAGCCCGAGGGGTCCAGCGCGATCGGCTTCTCGGCGCGTCTTGCTCCTGTCTTGTCCTGCAACGCGTCAAAGCCCTGCGCGTCGAGCCATGCGTGCCACCGCTCCAGGGCGTTGCGCTTGACCTGTTCGCCCATGGCTTGGAAGTAGGTGCGCTCCAGTTCGCTGGTCGCATGGTTGAGCAACAGCTTGCCCACCAGCGGATCCACGCCAAGGTTTGCCCATATAGAAGGCGCGAGTTTGCGCAGGTCGTGACTGGTCCATTCGCCAGCGCCGTAGCGGGTGAACACGGCAAAGGCCTGACTACGGGACATGGGCTGGCCGGCACGCACAGACGACGGGAACAGGTAAGCCCCCTCATACCCTCTCGCCTTCTGGTTCTCTCGGTATCGCTCCATAAAGGCCACGGCTTGCGCGGTCAGCGGCAACACATGGTCGCGCTTGGATTTGGTGTCAGTGCCGGGAATGAACCACTCCCCCGCTTCCAGATGGATGTTTTTCCATTTAGCGAGACGGGTTTCGGTGATGCGCGTGGCATGGGTCAGCATCAACACCATCAGCGTCACCCCGGCCGGATCGGACGCAAACGCATCAGCCCATGCAGCCAGCAGATCCACCACGGCGACATGACGCAGACGCGCGCCCTTGGGCCGGATCTTGGCCTTGGTGAAGTTGCCAAACGTGATGCCCGCCATCGGGTTGATGGTGATCTTCTTCAGGGTCAAGGCACGGCTAAACACCACCTTCAGCACGTCCAAAGTCGATTTGACGTAGCCCAGGCTGTACTCCGCCTGCATGTGCCACACCAGATGGCGATCGAGGGTATCGGGGTTGAGTTTGCACAGCGGCAATTCGCCCAGGGCGGGCAGCAACTGGCGGGTGATCGCCGACATCGAGGACGCCCGGCGCTCACTGGACAACGCCCGGTCAGCCTTCAACCGTTCGACATACCAGTCCAGCACCTGGCCGACGCTCTCCCAGCCATCGACGGTGGCCACCGCTGTCGGATCAGCCATCAGCCGAGCCATCACCCCGGGCACGTTGTCGATCATCAGCCGGGCCGGAACGTCGGGCCAGTTCGCGGCCTTCTTCCACTTGCCACCCTTGTCATAGCGCACCAGATACCAGCTCCCCTTAGTGCGATCGTTACGGTAACGAAAGCGCAGCGGGTGCCGTGGGTCTTTGAGTTCATCAATGTGCGGATCTGCAGCGTGCCGCTTGATCACCGCGTCAGAAATAACGACTGCGAGTGTTGCCATGGTGCGTGCCTCAATGGTGCCCACGGCCATGCCGGCGGGCGGCGTTGTCTTTCTTCAGGCAAAGCAAGGCCAAAGGCGCAGCAATGCCCGGGAATGGATGGATTGGATCGGGAGCAGCAGAACCGACGCCTTGCGCGTCAGCCGTAACGGGTTATTCGGGCAGACCGGCCTGCCAAAACTTCGCGGCCACAGGGGTCAGCGGTTTGGCGAACATCAGGCAATGCGCGCCCGGCGCCTGCCAGCCACCGGCGTACTGGAAGCCGACCAGATCGCCGCCGTGATCCATGCGCGAGCGCTGCGCAGGATTGAGAGTTGCCGGCAGCACACCACGCGACGCCTCGACATGAATGGCAAAGCCCAGGGCGGCCCCTACGGCATAGGGGTCAACCCCATGAAAGCCTGCAAACAAAGGATGGAAATTCATTGGATCCCCAGAACGGTTTCAATGGTTGCGCGCGCCTCGGCGAGACGACTGCGATAGGTTCTTAAACTCACGCCCAAGGCTTCCGCCTTTTCAAACTGGCCGATGCCGTCCTGCTCATAACCAACGATCTTTCGGCGAAAAGCGACAGCCCACCAGTTCGCGCCGTACTCCAGGCGCAGCACGTCAGCGCGCAGCGCATCGACAACGAACATACCCAGCACAGCCGCTTCAATCTTGCTTTCGAGGCCGTCCACCGGGCCGCCTGATGGGCCGGAGCCGCCGAAAAAGATTTCGCCCTTATTGTCGATGAGCTTGGCGAGCATGGACTTGCCACTGGTGGTGCCGCCGCTTTCCGGCCAGCTCCAGCGCGCCCATAGTTCCAAGGCGCTATCCAGACGGTTGTTGCCTTTGCGTCTCGCCATAAAGCCCTCTTTAGCCGCCGGCTTCGGGCGTCAGCTTGTAGCCGTTGCGATACCCGCTCTTGCAGGCCGGGAACTTGAGGCCGCTGGTACACACTGCCAGCCCGAAAGCGTACTCGGCGCGTACACACGCCTTGCAACCTAGCGCGCGCAGCTCCTGGCCCTCGACGATTCTTGCCGGGTCACCGTAGGCATACCCGGGCAGGGCTTGGCTACGCCCGACCATTGGCCAGCTCTCCGAGCACCGCGCGCACGCTGCCATTGCGCGCCAGATACGCCATGCAGGCCTCGGAAAGCGCCTCCAACGGTTCGCGCACATGGGAAAACCCGGCATTACCATCCGTGACGATCAGGTCACCGAGGCGAATGCTGACCGAACCCGAAGGCCGGCTATAGAGGTGCCACACAAAGCCACCACGCTTACGGACTTCATTCGCTTCCAGCTCGCTCAGACAGTTGGCAATCACCAAACCGTCCACCGGTGCCGGTTTGCTTTGGTCGTCGGCCGGGCCATCCAGAAACGCGCGCAGAACCTCCAGACGACGCCCTACGTTTTTCTCGCTGGGGGTGGTCATGGCAAAAGCGGCCAAGCGCGCCTTACCACATAAAACAAGGCGCTCGGCGATTTCGCTACGCTCTTTCGGGTGGCCGCCAGACAGTGCAATCAATAACAAGGAATTCCCCTTGGGCACGCCATCAGCGGCGCGCCACTTCTAATTTTTCTTTGCGCACAGTCATCAAATAGTTATGCAGGGTGGCAGGCGACTTGTCCGCCCCCTCCTGGCTGGCCAGCTCTATGGCGGCTCTCATTTCCTCGACCGTCGTATTGGATGCACACCAACGACGGAACAAAGATTGGATATAAGGGTCTTTGCCTTGGTCCTCGGGCATTTGCGCCTCGGCGATGAACCACAGGCGCCACTCATTGGCGACGAGGGGCAACGGCGAAGCCGGCAAGAATGCTTGGAAGTCCGTAAGCGTTACGCGTAACGATGAGTTAGGTTCGGGTGGCTGGTCGAGGCACAGGAAGCCGTCGGCCGCGAGATAAGTCATGAACACACTTAATTCAAGCGGGCCGATCTGCAACGCCTCACGCCAATCACTGCCGGCCAGCTCGACGATGCCGGCGGCGCGCGTGGGACTGGCGGCGAACTGCTCCAGAAACTTGATTAAGCGGGCGAACCCAACAACGCCAAAACGCTGCTCGACCTTTAGAACGATCGGCAACGCGGAGAAACCGGACGGCAGGCTAAGCCCTGACATTCTTCACCCTGGCCTTCATCACTTCCAAGGCGAACGGCGCATAAATGCCGTTCCAGTCAACGACACCGCCGGACTTGGAAAGAATGTTCATGCCGGCGTTGAAAGACGGTCGCCGCTCTTTGCGATACCACGAGGAAACCGTGCGCGGCTCTTCTTCGAGCAGAGTGGCAACGGCGGTGATAGCGCCTAGGCTCAACTTGCCCGGCACCGCCACACCACCGACGCTTTCAATCCACTGATTTAGTTCCACGGATAGAGTCCATTTACACGAATTGTGGAATTCTATTTCGACCGCGTCCCATTACTCAAGCTTTTTTTCGCAGTATCTACACTTAAAGTGTATATTTCCTCAGGTTACGGATAATATCCATCTATTGCCAAGGCGTGAAAACTCACGGCGCCGAATGAGAGATTGCGCATGTCTGAATTAATGGAAATTGTGGCCAAACGGATTCGCAAGTGTCGCCTAGAAAAGGGCTGGACACTGGAGGAAACGGCAGCGAACCTAGCCCGCGCCTCAGGCGAGCCGTTCGGTTACTCCCGATATTCAAACTGGGAGCAGGCCGCAAGGATGCCACCGGCCGAAATGGTCTTACTGCTAGCAAAGGTCTTCGGCAAAAATCCTGCCTGGATCAACGGCTACACCGAGACGGATAGCCTTAACGCAGTTTCGTCGGACTATCTGACCGCGAACCCTACGAGTATTCAGACCAAGAAAGGGGCCATCCCGCTGCACCAGGCCACCGATAACACGGCCTTTAACGTGCGCTACCTTAAGCAGCGCAGGCTGAATCACAACAAAATGCTCTGCATCAAACAGATTGATTCCAGCATGGCTCCGCTGATCGACATAGGTGACGAACTACTGATTGACGGCGATTTAACCACCGTTGGCGGCGCTGATTTGTTCGGCATTGTTGTGGCTGGAAATGTCTGGATTCGCTGGATTTGCCCCGAGATAGACGGCACCTTCACCTTAAAGGCCAGCGATAGCGAGCAGTACCCTGATAGCAAATTGACAGCCGAAGCTGTTGCCGAGCTGGATATTTTGGGGCGCGTTGTGCGCATATCCCACGATAGATAGCAAAACCGCCCTTAGTCTAAGGGCTTTTTTATTGCTCGGTTTTACACTTTGTGTGTAATATGCCACGCATCTTAGGAAAGGTAGGTTCCCCCATGCAGCAAGGTAGCGAAGTTTCCCACACCCCCCCGCAGCCCATCAGCCAAATCGGCGGCGCAGTGGCCATTCAGCGCCGTCGCGTAGTCGCGATTACAGAAGTCCATTCGCTGGCAGGATCCATGCAAACCACAGCCCTGTATTGCATCGACCAGGGGCACGTCACCATTGAACACATGGAACAGATGGCCGACCTGCTTGGGATGCTGCGCCGTCAACTGGGCGCGCTACGCCTCGACCTTTCCAACTAACACCCCTCCCCGTTATTTCGCAAGGAAGCGCACCCCATGAATGCCCGCGTCCAGATCCACGGCGAGGAAGTTATCGGCTACCCGGGACAGAACCTGTCGGACAGTGAACTGTTCGTCTTGGTCAAGACCGCCGAAGGCTTCCCGACACCGGCTATCGCGAGTGAGCTTCAACTTGATGATGCCGGCATGCGCATGGTCGAGCGCAACATCCTCATTAAGCTCGGCGCAAAGAACAAGGCGCACATGATCACTCGCGGCTTCACCCTCGGCGTACTGGCCCCGCAAGCGCTGTGCTTCATGCTATGCCTGATCGCCGTCATGGAAGTTGACACCGATTTTAACCGCCCACGCTCCCAGCGCCGCAGCCGCACCCTCACCGAGTTTTCGCGCACTGTGCGCACCTCCCCGGCATCAGCCGGCGGCCCACCTTCCAGGCACATCCTCAACGTCTAACGCTTTCGTTATTTCGTTAAATCGTTAATTCGTTATTTTCTTGATCCTTGGGCCGGGGGCGGCATATACTCGCCCAGCGTTAACGAATTGACGAATTGACGAATTAACGAAAAGGATTCTTACCGTGGCATTGATCGTAGGCTTCGCAACTCAAAAGGGTGGCCCTGGCAAATCCACCGACGCACGCGGCACCGGCATCGGTTTCGCACAAAACGACTGGTCGGTAAAAATTGCCGACTTCGACCTCAACCAATCGACCAGCACCATTTGGCAGCAACGCCGGTTGCAGCGCGGCCACCAACCGCAGATCGACGTTGAACAGTTCGGTTCGGTCGCGCACGCGCTGGCCCAGGCCGACAATTACGACGTGATGATCTTCGACGGCGCGCCGCGCGCCAGTAAGGACACCGCCGAGATGGCCGAAGCCTGCGACCTACTGGTCATTCCGACCGGGCTTTCGCTTGACGACCTAGACCCCGCCGTCAAACTGGCCGACGCGCTGCACCACAAGCACGGCATCCCCGTCGAGCGCATTGCTTTCGCGCTGAACCATGTGGGTGACAGCCTCGCCGAACTTGAAGAAGCCCAGGAATATTTGAGCCAAAAGCCTTACCACGTCCTCGACGGCCATTTGCCGCAGAAGGTCAGCTATAGCCGCGCCATGGACATTGGCTTGTCAGTGATCGAGGTATCGCACAAAGGGCTGCGCGCGCAGGCCGAACGTCTGATTTCCGCAATCATCCAGCGCGCGACTGCGTTACAATCAAATTAACGCATTAACGAATTGACGAATTAACGAATAAAGGAATGACGCTATGACTGTCGAAGCCCCAAAACCACCCCGCAGGAACTCCACCAAAGGTGATGCACCGGCCTCCCCTATAGCGGCCGCCGCCCTAGTCAAAGCCGGACACACCCACCAGGCAGCGCCGGAAGATTTGGTAACAGCCAATTTCAAAGTTGAAGCCGCGTTTAGGCACGACATGAAGATGTTTGCAGCCATGCACAAGATGAGCATGGTTGCCGTACTGCGCGAAGGCTTTGCCTTACTCAAGGCCTCCAAACAAGCGCCGAAATAGCCGCCGGCCACCAACGCAAAGCCCCGCACTCGGCGGGGCTTTTTTGTGTCCGTATGACGGGTAACGCGCTTACTGCTCGACGGCAAACAACCGAACACCCACCGCGTCGGCAAACTTGGCCAAGGTGTCCAGGCTCGCCCAGGTGCGCACCGGCTCACGCTGCGAACGCACGGCCAGCCAGTTCGAACCCGGGCCACCCAAGCGGAAATAGAACGCCCAGCGTTCGCCGTACTTACTGGCCTTGGCCTCGCGCACTGCGCCATTCCTGACCAGATCCAGCAGTTGCCCTTCGTCGTAGCCTTTGCGCTTCATTCCTGCCCCGACCGATCCGCCCGAAAGGTCAGCGACGACGGCGCCAGGTAACGCACCTGGCCGCTGCGCTCTTCGCCATCCGGCAGTCTCACGCGCACCCACACCGCCGCCTGTGCCGCCGGCAGCGCATGCGGAAAGCTCAGTTCAAACAACCCTGGCATGGTTTCGCCCAGGGTGACGCTGACGTCGGCGGACGGCTCGGCGCCGTCCTCCTGGATAAACGACAGTCGCGCCGGCCCCACATATGAATAAGCCACTCGATTCTCCAACCAGGTCACCGCCCAATAACCCGGAAGCGTACCAGATGGCCGGCGCGTTACGGATAACGCTTCGATCATTCGAAACTCACCAGTTCGCCCGGCTCGGTCTTGTCAGCCAACATCTGCCGCGTGGTGCCGCACGGCGTGCCGTCCTCTTCGGTCAGCAGCTTGTCCAGTTCGTCGGCGGTCAGCTCGCGCACGTCATCGAGGTCGAACGTCTCCGGCATCCCCGAATGCCCTTCACACAATTCAAGCGCCTGCTCGGGGGTGTGCGCGGCATACACGTCATGCTCCCCGACCCAGAACGCCCGCAGCGGCGCGGCCGCCGGCACGTCGCCGAGCAGATCCACCTCGACCCACACACCGCAAGCTAGCCAGCCGGCCTCGGTCTTGAGGGCCAGCCATTCGCGTAAGGTGCCATCGAACTGGCTGACCTTGTCGACCACCGGGCGATCCAACCGGCTCGCGCTGACCGGCGTCACGACGCCCTCACCGTCGCCGAACTTTTCCACGGCCAGCGCTTGCGCATGCTCCGGACTCAGGGCGGCGTACATATTCAGCTCACCGACCCAAAAGGCAATCAGACCAGTGACAGGGTTTGCTTGGGCAGCCCACTCGGGGGTCGGCTGGCTCGAATGAAAAACGTGCGACATAACTTGAATCTCCTTCCATCAGTAGGTTGTGACGCGTCACGCCGCGTCGTATTTCGCCGGCATCGGCCGCACGCGGCCCGCTTCTACGTAGCGCACACGCCGGACATGCTCGCGGCCGCGCCAATGCCGCTCGCCGAACACCAGCACTTTCACCCGGTCGCCGGGCATCGCCTTCAAGACGTGGCACGGCATGGCGTAGGTTTTCGTCCAGCGGCAAACGTGCTGGCAAATCAGTTGATGCGTGGCATTGACGGCGGTCATTTCCGGCGCGGTGGTCATGGCCTGAATCCCCCTTACTCGCCTTGATTGGCCAGCATGTTCAGACGCTGGTACGACGTACCCGGGATGCCCTGATAGGGCAGCGGCTGGGCGTCGGGTGACAGCGCGGCGGTGATCGCCTCGTCAATGGTCAGGCCGTAGCCCTCGTACAGCGGCCGGGCGGCATCGTCGTAAACCTCGGCATGCCAGCCACCTTCATGTTCCGGCGTGAGGGCAATGCGCCGCGATTCCATCAGTTCAATCAGCGATTGGTTGGACTTGCTCATAGGTTGAATCTCCTTTCTTTTAATGGGTTGTGACGCGTCACGCGCCGGACTTGGCCATAACAACCGACTTCACCCGCTCGGCCTCCAGCAGGTCCTCGCCCTGCTGCGACAGCTCCCACAACGCCGGGCTGCGCTGGACGCGGATCAGCAGGCCCAGTTGCGTCAGTAGGTCGAACCAGTGCCGGCCGATATCGGCACCCTGGTTGTCTTCAGCACACGCCCAAAAGCGCTGCAGCTTGCTGACGACCTTGGCCGCAAACGGCGCAGGCTCGCCGACAAACTCGGCCTCATGCAGTACCGCCGGATCGGCGACCTTGGCCATACGGGCGCACTCGCGCGCCCATTCGTCGCGGGTGTAGCTGCCTGCGCCGTTCAGCATGCGTTCCATCTTTCGGCTGAAGTAATCGACATCGAGGCCGTGGCTGTTTTTCATCGCGTTGAATCTCCTTTCTTACAGTGGTTGTGACGCGTCTCGCGCCGTTCATTTTGGCCAGACGGCGCCGTATTAAATGGCGACCGTCATACCGTCACGGCGCTAGCCTTGGCGCTCCAGAATGATTTCGCTCATGGCGTGCGAGCGCGGCACGACGCGGAACTGTTCGGTGCCGCGCGTCTGCGCGGCCAGCCCTTCCAGCACGGCGGCGACATAGCGGCGCTGCACCTTCACCGGCTCGCCCTTTTCGAGCATCTGGCGGATTTCGGCGATGGTCGCCATGGCGGTGAATCTCCCTCTTTCAGTAAGTTGTGACGCGTCACGCGCCGTTATTCGCCCGGCCCGTGGATCCGCTCAAACGCGGCGAGCGAGTCCGTGGCCGCCAACTGGGCCAGCTCAGGCGCCAAGGCGTTGAGAACGTCCCACGCTTGGCGTACTGCCTTGTGCGACTCGCGGAAATACTGGATCGACACCAGCCCAGCCAAAGCGGCCTTTAGCCGCGCATCGGTCAGCTCGGGCACCTGGGCGCGCGGCACGTATTCAACGCCGCCAATCAAAACGGTGGGCATGGCGTGAACCTCCTTTCTCAATGGGTTGTGAAGCGTCACGCCTGTTTCACCACGCGCCGACGCCCAGGGCGTGACTGCCTTGCGCGGTCAAGCGGATATGCTTTTGGCGAGCCGCCGCGTGTGAGGTGCGGCTACTGGTGTCGTCACCGACCATCACGCACAAAGTGCCCTCAGCCTCAGCAAATACGTGCGCCTCGGCGCCATAGACACGCTTGGCCATGGCATCGACGGCGCGGCTGGCCAGCACCAACTCATTCAGCAGGTTCTGTAAGCGTTTTTCCTGGGCGGTCATCGACGGCGTTCCTTTGCGAGTAAGTGGCGGTGTGTGCGTCAAATCATTTATGGCATAAATGATATATCACTTTACCTATAAGTGATGTTCTCAGAAACAAAAAAAGACCCCCGTCAGTCGGGCAACTGACGGGGGTCATTTGACATAGCACACGTTATTCGAACTCGGCCGACCCTCGCCGGCGCGGCGGCTCGATGTACAGGTAAATCGCCGAGTTGATTTCCCGGGCGCGCTGCATCTTCACCACGTCGGCCCCGGTGCAACTGTAGCGGCGCCAGTGACTGCGCGCCTCGCACCAGTTGACCAGAATCAGCGGGAATTGCAGCCGATGCGCGGCACCCATCACGCCGGACAGGAACGTGTCCCAGTCACAGCAGCGGCGGTCGATCCATGGTTTTTTTCGGGCCATCGCGGCGGGGGTTCCTTTCAGTTGGGTTCGGCGCCCTGGGCGGCCTTGTAGTCGGCATACGCTTCGGCGCGCTCGTTGAGGGCATCGGCAAAATCACCCTCAGCGGAAAACGCCGGCAGATTCAGCAGCAACCCGCGCACGAACGTGTCGGCCAGATCCTGGCGTTTCTCGCGGGCCGCTGCCTTGTCCGGTCGCGCGGTGTCCGGGTGCTGCGCCACGGTATCGGCGCGCGCCCAGTCGGCCAGCATCTCAACCAGATAGGCGGGCAGCTCCAGGGCAATCGGGTCGTGTTGGTATTCGGTCATGGTGGGGATTCCTTTCAGTGGGATTCGTTACGGGTAACGGACGGCTCCGGCGCGCCGCACTTGACGCAATAGCTGCCCGGGGTGAATTCGTTGTAGTCGTGCTGGCACGCGGCCTGCGCCTGGCGGTCGCTCAGCACCTTCTTGCGCAATGCACGCACCTGATCGAGCAAGGCAAAGATCGGCGCGGCCGGATCCGACTCGGACGCCGCCGAAGCGTCCAGCCGGGGGATCAGGTCATTCATCTGGCCGAGGGTCAGCGGCAGCGCATAGCGGGCTTCGGTCGTCATGGCGGGGATTCCTTTCAGGTCGGTTCGTTACGGGTAACGGCGGGATCAATTAAGGCGACGCACGGCCGCCGCGCGCACTTGGCGCATTTCCGCCAGACGCTCGGCCGGACAACACACGGAATAAGACGGCCCGGCCGGCAGATCGGCGTGGTAGGTGACACGCAAACCACTGTCGCGCGCCCATTCCAGTACCGCCAGATCCGCCGGCGACAAGGCCGACAACGACGCCGTTTCAAACAGTGGCTCAGTCATGGCGGGGATTCCTGTCAGGTCAAAAAATGTGAGGGAGTTTAGGCAGGCTTCGCGCGTACAACGCACAGACACCGCAGCCGTAGCCGGGAACATCAATCCAGCCGCCATAGAGCCGCCGGCCGTCGTGATTGCACACCGGGCACGGCTCGCAGACGTCGACGCAGTTGAACAGGCGATACGCCCGCTCGCGCCCGGCCTGCCAGTCATCACCGGGCGCGGCCAGTGCCGCCACCTGGGCGACCGTCAGCCCTGACCAGTCGTCGACGAGTTCATCACCGGCGGCCTGCTCGGGCACGGCCAGCGGCACAAACTCGCCGGGCAGCCAGTTGACGCGCTCGCCGTCGGGGCCTTCGCATTCATCAATGAAACCGGCCAACCCGACATCAGCACCGTCGGGCCACGCCACGCTGTCATCCTCGGCCGCCGGGGCCAACCCCCGCGCCGCTTCCAGGCGACGGCGCGCCTGCGCCCAGCTTTCGCCCGGGCGCGCGCCGGCCTGCACCTGGGCATCGGTCAGCGGCGGCAGTGGCTCAGTCAGGGTCATCGGCTCAATCCTTGTCATGCGTTACGGTAACGTGACCCTGTTCGCCCGGCAACGGACGGCAGTCGGTCGACTGGCCAGCGGCGCGCAGGCGGTTTTCCCAGAGGCCGATCGCCTTGTGCGCCTCGTTGCGCTCGCTTTCGAGCAGGGCGTTTTCCCGCTCCAGCGCCGCCACCTGACGGCGCAGCTCGGCGACCTCGTCAACCTTGGACGATTCCGCCGAAACACGCTCCATGTACTCGGGCGCACTGGTCGCCCGGTAGTCCATTGGTTTCGCTTCGTTCCAGTACCACTGTTTTTTATCCGCCGACACGCGATCACTCAAGCCAGCCTCACGCAAGCGGCCCTGCAACAGCTCGACGGCGCGAGCCAATTCGGCGTGCTGGTTGTTACGCAAGCGCAACAGCCCGATAGCCAAGGCCGCCCGCCCAAAGTCGCTGGTCAACTTTTCCCACTGCGGCACTTGGCGCGCCTCCGCCAGCTCGCCGGCGGCCAGTTCGCCACCTTGGCACTGTATCGCTTTCAGGCGCTGCACCTGGGCGCGCTGCTGCTCCAGCTCGTCGCGCAGGAACGCCGCCGGCCGGTAGGTGCTGCGCTTGGGTTCGGCCAGATAACGGCCGCTGTCGCCCTCGGGCCAGAGCTTGGCCAGCAAGTCGTCAAAGCCGGGCTTTTTGCTGACCTCCCAATCGGCAGGACGGTGAAACAGATCCTCATGAGCCAGCACGCCCAGGCTCAGCACGCAGCGCTCGGTGTGGCTCAGGCTGATCGCCTTCACGCCGGCGGCCGCCTGCTGCTCTTTCAATTCGCGCTGACGCAGACGAAAGGCTTTCTGCCGATCGGCGTTACTCAGCGGCGCCTTGGCATTCGGGTCTTTCGGCGCCTCGCCGAACATCGCCAGTTGCCCGTCCGGACGCACACCGGCCAGCGCATCGGCCAGCCATGGCCAGACCTTGCGGTCTTTCGGCTTGCCATGCTCCTGATCGATCGCCGTGACCCAGCCTTCGCGGGCCGAACCTTCCAGCACCTCAGCGCGCACCGCCTGATCGACGGTACGGCCGACGTGCTGGGCCGGGACCACATACTGGTGCCGGCAACCGGTGCGGCTGATAAACGGCTGATCGAAGTCCACCGCGTACAGATCGGCACCGACGTGATTGGCCAGACTGCCCACGCCCATCTTGACCACCATGCGTATGCCGTCGACCTCCAGCAGGAACTCGCCCGACTGGCCCCACCTCGGCACCTGTCCGGCCGGCGCGGCGAACTTGGCCGCCAGAGCGTTCTGGACACCGGAACAACCGAAGTGCGTGCCGCCGTTGAGCTTGATCACGCACGCGCGATAGACCAGATGGGCGTCATCCAACGCCTGCACATCGGCGGTCAGCATGGCGTCATGATAGAGGTGCAACACGCGCTCGGCGCGCACCTCCAGCTCGGCCGGGTCATCCGGCAAGGCGACCATGGCGGCGATGAATTCGGGACGTTCTTCAAGGGGGACGTACTGGATCGACTTCGGTTTGCGGGCCATCGCGGGCACTCCTTAGCAGTGCCCCGGCGTGCGCCGGGGCGGGCTTCCTTAAAGGTGGGTATCCAGACCGGTCAGGCGGGTGAAAGCGCGCTGCAGATCCTCGCCATAAACCCCGTTCTCACGGGCCTTTTCCTTGAAGTCGAGGCGCGCCCAGCGGCCGGCGATCACGTCGTAGGTGTCCATGGCATTCAGCTCAACGCGGATCATGTTCACGCCACCCTGGGCGAAGTGCGCCGGCAGCTTGAATTGCAGACCTTGGGCGGTGGCCACCAGCTCGCGGGCGCCGGTCATCACCATGAAACGGCGAGCGCCGAGCTGGTCAAGAATGGTCGCGGCGACCTGCTGGGCATTGGTCAGGGGTTTGGCTTGGGTCATCGGGGTCTGCTCCGGTGGGCGGCCTTGGCGGGAGATTGCCCGGCCTTGGAGCAGACTTTAAAACCGTTTCGTTAATTCGTCAATTCGTTATTTCGTTATTTCGTTATTCCTTACCGTCGGCTTGGCCAGCCCCGCATAGATGCTCAGAAGCCGCCAGACCGCATACGGCACCTCACCTTCACCGCCCGCCCACTTGCGGATCTTTTTCTGAGAGACACCTACCAGCAGCCCGGCCGCGCTTGCCGGCAACCCGGTCACCCGCAACAGCTCGCGGAATTCCTCTACCGTAGGAGGCATCCACCCAGGCGCAAAGGCATCAAACAACCCGGGGCGATTCAGGGCCAGTTCCTGGCGCACTTGCTCAGCGGTCATCGAACGCGGAGGATCGCCCGGCACTTCCAATTGCTCAGCGTCCAGACGCAGCGCTGCGCGCATTGCCTCCCACATATCCGGCGCGTCGAATTCCTCGCGTGACCCGTCACGCCGCAACAAAGCAAACATCCATCAGCCTCCAATGCTAAACCGCCGGCAGTGCCGGCGGTTGTCGTTATTTCGTTAAATCGTTATTTCGTTAACCGGTCGGGGCAGTACCTGACCTTGACCGAGGCCCCGCCATGCCAGCAAGTCCAGCCAGAAGGCGACGCCAGCAATCCAACGCGGCCGTAATCCTCGCACGAATAGTAGCCTTGAGCCTCTAGCCAGATACCGACATCAACCAACTGCACACGGTCGACCTCGGGCAGCTTGCGAAATTCCGGTACCGCCAGAACCAGACAATCGCGCTGCGATCCACCAGCGATACGAACATTGAGCTGAATTGCATAACGATCAAAGAACGCTTTTTTCAAAGCGACCACATGCGGCGCTTGTTTAGTCATCGGTTTTATCCCGGAGTGCGGCCTTGACGTAATGCCCGGCCTTGGGACGAACCTTATTCGCGTTTCGTTAATTCGTCAATTCGTTATTTCGTTAATCCCCCAGCCTGCGACTGTTAACCAAACGCCCTAGGCGGCCGTCACAGCGATGAAACGCGGCGAGTGCGGCCACGCCCTTCGCTGCCGCATGAAATTGCTGGTACAGCCGAAGCGGTGGCAACAGACAGGAACCGGTACGCAGCTCCCCCCCCGACCTGTCCGCTGGAGCGCTTGCGCGACCGACTGGCCGTAGGCGGCGCGTGAAGGAGCGAAGGGGCGTCGACGCGGCATTGAGTTGGGCGCGGTAATGGAACGGCCCACAGCGACTGGAAGGCGCCTCGCTGAAGGAACGGCGGCGGGGCTGACGCCGAGCTGTTTCCTTGCCCCGCGCCTCCAGGCGCGAAGTGGGCAGGCATATTTATTTCGTCAGCTCGTCATGCACACCTGGCACGGTTCATGAGCTTTAAAGGCTCTTTCTTTATGCCTTGCGGTACCACTACACAGAGAAACTTGCAGGATTATAAAAACAAGCCGCATGGCTCGGCCGGCGCCGGCCACTTTTTCGCGCCTGGCGCGCGGATCGAGGGGGGAAGAACGAGCAGAAAGAGGGGGATTTGCAGGCCCTGGGCGGTCGCTGTGAGCGTTTCCAGGTTGCGGACGTGCGAAGGCACCGCCTTAAGCGGTGCAACGTGTGGCGGGGGTTATGGTCGGTAGCGCTGATTAAACAGCTTGCTGCGCTGATTCATCGGCAGCGATTGCACTTCGGGTTCGGCGCAGAAGGCCACCCAGGCAGCGGCGCGGGCACGCTCGGCATTCTCGGCGGCCTGAGCCTGGGCCAGCGCTTCCTGGCGGCGACGCTTGGCCTGGGCGGTGACGTGGGACTGCTTACGGCTTTCACGCTCGGCCGCATTCTTGATTAGCGCGTCAGTGCGTTGCTTACCGAAGGTGGCCAGCAACTGAGTGCGCTTGGCCTTCTTCTGCATGCGGGCCTCGGCGAGCTGGTAGCCCAGGCCGAGCTGGATAAAGAAGCGCGGGCGGATGTTGATCGTGACGCGGGTGATCCAGAAGCGGCCGTTGTGGCAAATCCGGCGCATCTTGCGATAGACCATCTTCGACTTCTCCAGAGCGCCCATCACCCGGGAAACTGTCCACTCTTGCAGGCTGGTGTCTTCGGCCAGGCCGCGCTGCCGGTTGAGGCGAAACTCTCCGTCCTTGTCCAGGTAGCCCAGTACCAGGGTGGCGATATCCATGCGCGCCAGGATCGGTTCGATCAGTTCGGCGAGCGCGTCCCAACGTTTTTGGCTGGTCCGGTAGCCACTCTTTTGGAAGATATCGAAGTCGCGCAGCCACTTGCATTGGCGGTCTTTGGCTTCTTCGCGCACGCGCTCGGCGGCCGTGCCCAGAAACGTTTCGCGCTGGGCGGCCGTCAAGGCACGCGGGCGGCGCTGCTGGGCCGAACGATCGACACGCTTCAGACGCTTGGGCGGGGCTTTGACTGGAACGACCGACAGACCGTTATAGGCCGCTGACGCCGGAGAGCTTGGCAGGTGGTGGACGGTGGCGGTTACGCGCTTCATAGCGAACCACCAGCCGGGGCCGAGCGCAAAACGCGGGCCGGGGGCTGCAAATCTATACGCCCCCGCATAATGCCGGGGCGGCCTTCTGCTGAGGCTTCGCCGATCATCCAAACATCCCTAATGGCTAGGGCTTGCTTATGCGGTGATCAGCTAATAGACTTCTACCTGCCCGGTTTGAAGCCAATTTGTGCTGATTACCAGAAACCCCCGTCCCGCCAAGGTCGGGGGTTTTCTTTTTTAAGCCTGCCGTAATTCTCTAATTCTTCTAACTGCTTAGCCCCCAAGGGGCTGACGGCGCTCAGAATAACGCGCCCGCCTTTGCTCGTCCACATTTTGTGTAAATTTACACATTTTTGAGCGAAGCAACGGCCAGCCGCACCGTTTCCAGGTGCAGCCATTCGCCCGGATGCGCCTCCGGGTCACTGTCTTTCTGAAGACACATCCACGCAAGGTACTGATATATCGCGTCGATAGTAGACGCTTGGTCACTTTTGATCAAAGGGTTTACAGAGGGTGCTTCCGACATAGGGGGGTTCCTTCCTACAACAGTCGTTCAAGTGCGGCGATTCTATCTAGAATCGCCCAATACTGGATATATAAACAGTGGTGGCTTTTTGATGGTCGATCGGGCGCATGCTACCGGACTGACCGCCGATCGCCCCCATCCCTCTGTCGGATATCGACGGTCTAGATAGATCGTTCGCCTAGAACAACCCTCCCAGCGCCGCCGGCTCCCAATTCATAATCACCAGCTCGCCGGTGACTTCTGCCTGCCCTTGGCGCTGGTTGGCAGTGGTGTAGCGAATGTCCAAGGTTTCAAAATGGAAACCCTCAAAAGCACGACGGATGTCCGGGTGGTCGTTAATGCTGACCATCACCTTGCCCTTGCAGCGGCGCATAAAGTCGGCCATCCGTTCGTAGTTCTCGAAAGGAAAATCAACGCCGTAGCCCGCCGTCTGCCAGTAAGGCGGATCCATGTAGTGGAAGGTGTGCGGCCGGTCGTAGCGCTCGGCGCACTCTAACCACGGCAGGTTCTCCACATAGGTGCCAGCCAGGCGCTGCCACGCTGCAGAAAGATTTTCCTCAATCCGTAGCAGGTTGATCGGCGGGGCCGTTGTGGCAGTGCCAAACGACTGGCCGGAAACCTTGCCGGCGAACGCGTGGTGCTGCAGGTAGAAAAACCGTGCGGCGCGCTGGATGTCGGTCAGGGTTTCGGGGCGGGTCATTTTCTGCCACTCGAAAATCTGCCGCGAACTGAGCGCCCATTTGAACTGGCGCACGAATTCCTCAAGGTGGTTTTGCACGACGCGGTACAGCGTTACCAGATCGCCGTTGATGTCGTTAAGAACCTCAACCCGGGACGGCTGAGGCTTCATGAAATAGAGCGCGGCACCGCCGGCAAAAACCTCGACGTAGCATTCGTGCGGCGGGAAAAGGGGGATAAGGCGATCGGCCAGACGGCGTTTGCCGCCCATCCAAGGGATGATGGGGGAAGACATTAAAAAGCAAGTTCCTTTGCTGCATGAATAGACAGGTGCTAGGCTCGCCGCGCTTCGTGCACGGAGTAAGAGCCTTGGCTGGACTTGCAGGGAGTTTCTGCGGGGACAGTGGCCGGCCGGGATGTTGACGCACCCCGGTCCGGCCGCTCTTTTCTACTTCGGCGCCGACACTTCTTTTGCGTAAGCCTGACAGGCTTGCAGCGCGATCAATCCTCGATCGCCGGCGTCGGTGATGCCGATAATTCGCCGAGCATGCGCTGGGTCAAGTTCGGCTCTTGCGCTTCCATGAACCACGCCGCCGGCGCTGGCAGCGGCTGACACCCCGTCACAACGGGCGGCGCTGCTGCCGGCGCTGAGTAGGACTGACAACCGGACATCAGCAGTGGCAAGGCGATCAGACAGGCGTTGCTGAGCTTTTTGCGCATCGGATAGATCCTTGTAATAGGTTTTGTCGTTGTCTCTCAGGCGCTGCTCCAGCGCCAGGCGCTTGTCCTGCTCGATCACCAGCGCGCCCACCGATGCCTCGGCGGCCGCCCGGGCCACGTCGGAGGACTGGCGGGCCTGTTCGGCCAGCGCGTTACCGTAACGCCAGTCCTGAATCACCCAACTGCCGGCAGCGCCGGCGACGGCGATCGACAGCAGTACCAGGGCGATCGCCCAAGGCCGAACCGGCGCCGGGATCAGATCGAGGATTGACATAGCACCGCCTTGGCCTTGGCCCACAGCTCGCGGCGATCGGCCAGACCGGCGCTGGCCACGTTGATTTTCCGGGTGATGCCGTCGAACAACCCCGCGTCGGCCAGATCGTTAAGGCCTCGATCCCACCAGTACCAGGCCGCCGACAGCGCGGCATATACCGGCTGCTCGAGCAGCTCGGGCCGCTCGAGCAACGGCAAGCCGAGCGCCTTGCCGCACAGACGGTAATTGTCGCGGCCGGTGATCTGGATCAGACCGCGACCGCGATAGCGGTAACCATCGCCAGAAGCCTCTGGACCGTTGCCCATGCGATCGGCATAGACGCGGTTGGCCAGCTTTTCCGAGTTGCACAGATAAGCTTTTGCGGCCTCGATCTCGGCCGGATCTGCTCGGCCGTTACGGTTGTCATCAAAACCCGACTTGAACAGCCGCGCGACGCGCTCGGCGTCCCGGTAGTAGAGGCTTTCCGACAGCTTGGTCAGGTGCTGCGACTCGTGCCCGCACTGCGCGATAAACGCCGCTTGGCGCACTGGCGAGGTGATGCGGAAACGCACCATGGCCGCCTCAAGCGCGGACACAAAAACGCCCGCGACAGGGCGGGCGTTGGGGAGGATTTGCAGCAACTGCTGCTGACTGATAGGCATACAAACTCCAGACACAAAAAAGCCGCACTCAGGCGGCGATGGGATGCGGTTACTGTTTCTCGATGTTCACAACCTTGAGCGGTGCTTTCGGCCCTTTCTTTTTCTTGCCCTTGGATTTACCGGCTTTGCCGGCATTGCATTCGACCGTGGTCGACCAGCCGGACTGGGTGAATACCTGCTCGACCGAATCCGCCAGGTATTCGCCATCAAGCCCGACCTTGAAACCCTGAGCGATGATCGGACGCTCGGCGAAGATGTCCGTCCGGCCGGGCATTTCAAGCCGCACATCGGCGGTCGAGCGGTTGAACGCCGACAGACGTGCCTTGGCCGCCGCTTCAGCAGCGCCCTTGTCTGGGTAGATATGGCGGTCGGTATGCACTGCCGGCAGGCCATCCGGCGCGTCGTCGTTGTCGATGGTGACCACCGCGAGCTTGCCGTTCTTTTTGTCCTGATGCTTGGTCGCAACCGCCTTGTGTGAGTTGCGATCGCCGAGACTGAATTGCCAGCGGCTGAGGTCACTGCGGGTCAGCGTGATAGCGCCAAACGCCTTACCGCTGGCCGTCTGGCCACCTTGGCGCGGCATCACCAGCAGCTTGCCGTCGGCCACCTTGGCCGTGCAGTCGTATTGCTTGGCCAGCCGGGTGATGAAATTAAAATCGGACTCGTTGAGCTGGTCGACCCGGGCGACCTTGGTCGACACCGGACACACCGGCGTCCAGCCATT
>Ga0157375_10000417_pt1 | contig 38744 bp, 33 predicted proteins | sample M35metaG_FD_115311 | JGI IMG/M metagenome (GOLD analysis project Ga0157375, IMG submission 115311) | Miscanthus rhizosphere microbial communities from Kellogg Biological Station, Michigan, USA - M3-5 metaG | ecosystem: Host-associated > Plants > Roots > Rhizosphere > Soil | place: USA: Michigan... | reverse complement strand
CATATTATTTAAGTATGTTAAAGAAAAACAAACCGCAACCGCCTGTTTTAGGTGAGTATGCGGTTTTTTTTATTAAGATTCTTTAACATAATAATTGATATTTCCTTTATTAATCATAGTTGAACTTTTAAAATATTAATTTTCATGAGTGTTAACAAAACAAAAAACTCCCCGATAAATTGAGGAGTTTCACTAATATGGAACTTTACAAATGTTATTTTGTAAACAACATTTCTCTGTATTTTGTCATTGGCCAAAGCTCGTCATCCACCATCATTTCAAGATCATCAGATGCATCTCTGATTCCGTCGAATAAAGGTTTTACTTTGTTGCAGTAGTTTTCTGCCTGCTTTTGGCTGTCAGACACAGCTTTTGCTGTTTCTCTGGCTTTCATAAGGTCTTCAACGCCTAATTTGATTTTAGAAATGTTTTCAGAAATATTAGTAATCAAGCTCATTTGCTCTTTTGCCAATGTTTTGAATTCTTTATCTCCGAAAATTTCTTTAAGACCTTTTACGTTTTCAATTAATCTGTTCTGATAATTTAAAGCTGAAGGAATGATGTGGTTTCTTGCGATATCACTTAAAACTCTTGCTTCAATATCAATAACGGTAGAATATTTTTCTAATTTGATCTCGTTTCTTGCTTCAACTTCTCTGTGCGTGAAAATTCCCATTTCCTCGTAAAGATCTACGAACTTCTTATCCATTTCCTGCTTAAGAGCTTCCGGAGTGGTTTTTAAGTTGTTTAAGCCTCTTTTCTTAGCTTCTTTTGCCCAGTCGTCAGAATATCCGTCCCCTTCAAACATGATGTTTTTACACTGCTTGATGTATTCTCTCAATACGTTGAAGATGGCTTCGTCTTTTTTAAGACCAGTTTCAATTAAAGCATCAACTTCTTTTTTGAAATCACCTAATTGTTTTGCAGCAATAGTATTCATTACAGTCATAGATTCTGCGCAGTTTGCAGAAGAACCTACTGCTCTGATTTCGAATTTATTTCCTGTGAATGCAAAAGGAGAAGTTCTGTTTCTGTCAGTGTTATCCAACAAAATTTCAGGGATTTTTCCAACTACATTTAGCTTTAAATCTGTTTTTTCGTCCGGAGAAAGTTTCCCTTCCGTTACTTTTTCCAATTCTTCCAACACTCTGAACAACTGACTTCCGATGAATACAGAAATAATTGCTGGTGGAGCTTCATTAGCACCCAATCTGTGATCGTTGCTTGCAGAAGAGATACTAGCTCTTAAAAGGTCAGCATATTCATGAACTGCCTTGATTGTATTAACGAAGAACGTTAAGAACTGTAAGTTTTTCTTAGGATTTTTTCCTGGGCTTAATAGGTTTTCACCAGTATCGGTTGCTAAAGACCAGTTATTATGCTTTCCGCTTCCGTTTACTCCTGCGAATGGCTTTTCGTGGAATAAAATATGGAAATGGTGTCTGTGAGCAATTCTTGCCATTACATCCATCAACAAAGAGTTGTGGTCTACAGCAACGTTTACTTCCTCAAACATTGGAGCCAGCTCAAATTGGTTTGGCGCAACCTCGTTGTGTCTTGTTGTAACTGGAATACCTAATTTCATACATTCGATTTCCAGCTCTTTCATGAAGTTCATTACTCTTGTAGGAATGGAACCGAAATAGTGATCATCCAATTGCTGTCCTTTTGCAGGAGAATGTCCCAATAAAGTTTTACCTGTTAAAACCAAGTCAGGACGAGATTGATATAATGCTGAATCAACTAAGAAATATTCTTGCTCCCAACCTAAAGTAGGAGTTACTTTTGTTACGTTTTTGTCAAAATACTGCATTACGTTTGTTGCAGCTTCGTCTACAGCGTTCAAAGCTCTTAAAAGAGGTGCTTTATAATCTAAAGTTTCTCCTGTATAAGAGATAAAGATTGAAGGAATACACAATGTAGTTCCCATAATGAATGCCGGAGAAGTAGGATCCCAAGCCGTATAACCTCTCGCTTCGAAAGTGTTTCTGATTCCACCGTTCGGGAAAGAAGATGCATCAGGCTCTTGCTGAATCAATAAGTTTCCGCTGAATCTTTCGATAGCTCTTCCTCCTTCGATTGGAGTGAAGAATGAATCATGCTTTTCTGCAGTGCTTCCTGTCAAAGGCTGAAACCAGTGTGTGTAGTGAGTTACTCCTTTGCTCATTGCCCAGTCTTTCATAGCTACTGCTACCTGATCAGCAATGTGTCTTTGGATTTTACTTCCTTTTTTCATCGCATCCAAAATAGACTGGAATGCTTCTTTTGTTAAATATTCTCTCATTGTTTCTTCTGAGAAAACATTTTGACAGAATAATTCTGACAATTTTGCAGGAACTTCTACAGAGTTATCTCTTCTAAAGTCCTTGAATGGTAAGGTTTCTAACGCTTTGAATCTTAAAGTTGACATATTAAGGATGTATTTTGTGCCGCAAATTTACAAAAAAAATGAATTGAAAAAGTTTTTACCCTAAAAATTTAAGGGGTAATTTTTAATTTTAACCAAATTTCAAACAATGATTTAGGTTTTGAAAGGGGTGTGAGATATTTGAAGGTTAAAATTTGATGTTTTAAAGCTGTTGAGAATGCTTTAATTTAATGATACGTTAATATGGAGTACAATTTACGAATTTAAATATATACTACTATATTATGTAATTTTTTTCTTCTGTTTGTTATCCTGAAAGGATCTAAACAACAAAAAAATAAGCTCATCTCTAATACTATAGCTTAGATGCTTTCAGTATGATAAACTCTGTGGTTATATCCAGAGAGAAATAGATTCTTCCTTCGTCAGAATGACAATAAATAGTAGTTTAAGCGTATTCAAGTTATATTATGTTAAATCGTTTATTAAAAGATACTTAAAATAAGTTGAAGGGAGATTTTGTATATTTGTGTGAAATTTATTTTATGACAAATTCTAGAGCAAGAGAAACAACGGAAGCAATTGAAAGATTGTATATTTCAATGAGACACCTCTTTTACAGAGGTTTTTTTAAACCTGCCGGTGTTTCGGGGGAGAGCATCAGAAGTTTGTTAAAGACAATCAATCCGGAAATTTACGGAACCATGAATATTCCGAATAAATTGGAATTGGATGGTTTGATGTATGTTTTAGACAGGCTTCCTGAGGGAATTGAAGAATGCGCTTTTATTCATCTGACATCAGATGAGGGTTTTGATAAAGGAAGTTTCGAGCCAATTGTACCTAAAAAGAGAAGAAGAAACTGTTACAGAATTGATGAACACCAAATGAATATTGAAGTTCTTTTGGGACGTTCTGAGATCTATGATATTCTTACTCACTTAACATTCTTATTTATAGAAGCAGATAAAGTGCGTAATCTGGCTTTCATTCAGGATGAAAACTGGAAGCCGACCCGTGCTTTTAAAATTATCGAAGAAGTTGTAAAAGGCGAAAAAAAATTCAGCAGAAGAGAAAAAGAAGTTGCTTTGATTCATTTGTCTTCTTTAATAGGAAGAACTTTTGATGAAACATTGAACGCTTACAATACTTTTGGGGATGACAGCAATCCTGACCGTTTATTTAAGATCATCTATAACTTAGGAAAAGTAAGTCTGGAGGATGCAAAACAGACGAGAGAAAGAGAAATTCATTTCAGTGCTATCTTAAAGGAAAGAGTAGGACACCATTATTTCGGTGAAAAATGGGCAAATAAAGTGAAAGAAGTTTTATTTGAAAACGATCTTCATATGCGTCCGCTTCATATTATTTCTGCGAATATGCACTCCGTGAAAAATATGCTGTATGCGAATGATGCATTAAAGAAAAAAGATCCAAAAGAAGTTGACTACAAATTATACGGAGATATTTCCGATAAAAAAGAACTTCGCGACAAGGTTTCCAAATACGCCATTGAAGAAGGATTGATTTATATTAATGATAAAAGCGGAAGTAATATCGATGTTCAGATTATTGATTTAAGTAAAACAAATCTTAAAAATACCCCTTTCGGTCATATAAAATACGGCGGAGATGATGTGATCATGGTTTTCGACTATGCTTTTGGCGAACAGGCGTATGAAGTAATGGATGAATTGTTAAGACCTTTCGAACAAAAAGGAGAGGTTTATATGATGAAAGTGAAGTCCGTTTCTATCATGGGTAAAGCGGGAATTCTTGCCGGTGGAAAAGGAGATATTATGATTCCGACTTCCCATATTTTTGAAGGAACGGCAGATAATTACCCTTTTGAAAACGCTTTAAAACTGGATGATTTCGTAGATGATGAATTAAAAGCCTATGAAGGTCCGATGATTACCGTTTTAGGAACTTCGCTTCAAAACAGAGATATTCTGTCTTATTTCATGAATACTTCCTGGAAAGCGATAGGTCTTGAAATGGAAGGGGCACATTACCAGAAAGCAATTCAGGTAGCATCTAAAATCAGACATCATATTGCCCCGGATTTATTCGTTTGCTATGCATATTATGCTTCGGATAATCCATTAGAAACGGGAAGTACACTTTCTTCAGGAGGTTTAGGACTTACTGGAGTAAAACCAACGTACCTGATTACGTTGAGAATTCTTGAAAAGATTTTACAAAGCGGTAGAAAAGAAATTTCTTCTAAAAAATAATGTGATTTTACATTAAATATAAGCCTCAAGTGTTTTGCATTTGAGGTTTTTTATTTTTCTTAAAAGCAGAAATAACATTAATTTTATTTGTGCTTAAATTGTGCTTAAATTGTGCATTCATTTGTGGTATTTGTGTTTAAAAATCTTCACATTTTCCAAATTTTAAATTTAATTATCTTTGGAAAAACGAAACAATGAGTTCAACTTCACAATTATCAAAAAGATTTCGCGAAGTCTTGCTTGACGGACTTTGGATTGCCAATACCAATTTTAAAGATCAGCTTAAAGATGTTACTTGGGAGAAGGCGACAACAAAAGTTGGTTCTTTGAATACAATTGCCATGCTCACTTTTCACATTGATTATTATATCGCAGGATTAGTAAATGTTTTTGAAGGGGGTGATTTGGAAATCAGAGATCAATATAGTTTTGATCTTCCTCCAATTGACTCTCAGGAACAATGGGAGAATTTATTAAACAAATTATGGAAGGATTCTGAAAGATTTGCAAGTTTATTAGAACAAATGCCCGATTCTAAAATGAATGAAGTTTTTGTTGACGAAAAATACGGAACCTACTTAAGAAATATTGATGGAATGATTGAGCACTCTTATTATCATTTGGGGCAGATAACTTTGATTAAAAAGCTTTTAATAAAATAATTTTTTAAGTAAATAATAAGGAACATATTTTTATTTAATATCAATCACTAATTCCGTTACTTTTTTTAGATCAACATTTTGTAATTCTGGGTTAGAATTTAAATTGTCAATAATCATACTGTCACCAGATTTCATATTGTAAATCTTTTCCTTGGCAGATTTATTAAATTCATCTCCATAATTAACCGTTGGTTCTTCATCATTGATTTGGTAGCGAAATTTCCCCACCCGTCCTAATTTCATAACAAATTGAGGAATGAAATATTCTATTTTAGAAATAGCAAGCTCTTCCTTAGATAAAGTAATTTTTCCTATTTTGTTTCCGATACTTGCGAAAGCTTTCTCAATGTTTACTATTCGAAATTCTCTTTTTTCAATTATTTCTTTTCCTTTAACAAAACTAATTATGGTGATTTCCATTGATGTACCTGTAGAAGGAGCAATAGAATATTTATTTTTTTCCTCTTTATAAACGCCTAATCCACTTACTGTAATACTATCCGATTGGGGAACATAAATTGTCAGATAATTTTTTATGCCTCTATATAAAATATTAAGCCTTTCGTTTTCTATCACGGATTTAACGCTTGGATCCTTTGAAGACGAAATATGCTTTTTTGTTGTGCAATAAACGCAAGTACACAACATGAAAATATATAGAATGTTTTTTTTCAATAGAGTAGTAATAATTATTTTCACTCAAAGATATAAATTCCCATAACGAAAAAGCATTTGAGCCTCTTTTAAAATTTACTTATCTTTAAAAAAATAAAATTTTAAATGAAAAAATCGGTTGCAATCATTTTTGCGTTTATCATTTCTCAATTTCACGCGCAGCAAGGAGCTTATTATCAGCAGGCTGCGAAATACAAGATGAATATTGATGTAAACGCTGAAAAATTTACTTACCAGGGAAATCAGACTTTAGAATACACCAACAATTCACCGGATGAGCTAAACGTGGTGTATTTCCATTTGTATTGGAATGCTTTTAAGCCTAATTCCATGATGGATCAGAGAGTGGCAGGTCAGGGTAAAAATGGTGATTCAAGATTGCAGAAAGATGGGGTGTCAAGATTGGCTTCGATTCCGAAAGATCAGGAAGGAGCACAAAATATTCACTGGATCAAGCAAAACGGAAAAGACGTGAAGTTTGAAATTCAGGAAACCATCATGAAAGTGTATCTGGCAGAACCGATTAAGCCTAATTCAACAACCAATTTCACGATGGATTGGGATGCTGTCATCCCTCAGCAAATCAGAAGAAGCGGAAGAAATAACAAAGAAGGTATTGATATGACGATGACGCAGTGGTATCCAAAAATTGCCGAATATGATTATGACGGTTGGGCGACCTTTGATTATATCGGAAGAGAATTTCATGCACCGTTTTCAGATTTTGATGTGACGATTAAGATCAATAAAGATTACGTAATCGGAGCAGGAGGAATTCTTGAAAACCCCACAGAAGTTAAAGGGTATGATACCAATGCAAAAATTAAAGCTGAAAAAAATAAAGCAACATGGAGATGGACTGCGAAAAATATACTGGATTTCGCTTGGAGTGCAGACAGAGATTATGTTGTAAAGAGCTTTAATGTTCCTCAAGGTCCGAAAGTATTCTTGGTGTATCAAAATAATGATAAGACGAAAGTTTGGGAGGAAGCCCAACCATATGTGACAAAATATTTCCAGATCATGAATTCTCACTTCGGGAAATATGTTTATCCGACGTACACTTTCATCCAAGGCGGTGACGGCGGAATGGAATACGGAATGTGCACGATGATTTTGGGAGAAGCTAAAGATGTTGAAGGATTAATGGGATTAATGGCTCATGAAGGTTCTCATTCATGGTATCAGCAAATGTTAGCGACCAACGAATCAATGCGCCCGTGGATGGATGAAGGATTTACAAGCTATGCCGAAGGTTATGTGATGTATCAGCTGTTTCCTGAAGAATTGCCGAATCCTTTTGCGAAATCGGTAGACGCTTACAGAAATTTCATCAAAAAAGGAATCGAAGAACCCGCAGTTTGGTCAGGCGACCACCACGACAACGGAAGCGCTTATACATATGCTTCTTATGTGAAAGGTGAATTGTATTTGGTACAATTGGGCTACATCATGGGAGAGCAGAATTTGGCTGAAACGTTGAAACAATATTACGATCAATGGAGCATGAAGCATCCTTCTGACAGAGATTTTCTACATATCGCTCAAAAAGTTTCGGGAATGGATCTGAAATGGTTTCAGAATTATTGGATCAACACCACAAAAACCATCGATTATGGAATTAAAGATATAAAATATGATGCAAAATCAACAACCATAACTTTAGTGAATAACGGTCAGGTTCCGATGCCGATCGATTTCAGTGTAATGACAACGGATAAAAAAGTGATTACTTATCAGATCCCGTTAAGTATGACGCACACCTGGAAAGAAAAAGATATTTACGGTGAATTTAAAACAATGCCTTACTGGCCTTGGACACAGAAAGAATATACATTGATTGTACCTTATACAAAATCTCAATTATCTGTTCTGGGAATTGATTTTAGCCAAAGAATGGCCGATGTGAATACGGCGGATAATTTTGTGGAGGTGAAACCATAATTGAAAGCATAAAAAATCCCGTAGAAAACTCTGCGAGATTTTTTATGCTTTAATGTTTGATTTTGAGATAGAAAGGTTTAAGTTTGATTTTTGTTTCTCGCGAGATACTTTAGAGTCAACGGAGATATTTTTAGATCCTGTTTGACAGTAAAAGGAGCAAAATGACAGATAAATGATATTAAGTTGAAGATTTTCTATTCTAACTATCGTCTTTAAATCATTGTAAATATACTCCGTTAATATTTGTATCTTATTACAATACTACCTTTTTTTACATTAAATGCTTTGTAATCTAATGGTAGCTTTTTACTGTATGCGTCTACAGAAATATCTTTTTCCAAATTATTTTCGTCTATTGGAACACCCATAATTTTACATGTATCATCTATATTGCCACTTACTTTAAAAACTAATGTAGCCGGGGTCTCACTTCCACTTTGGATTTCAATTAAAGTATCTTTCGAAGCATCTTTAATAATAATTTCTTTATAATCTTTACATGAAAAAATAAATAAGGCTGGGAGTAAAAAAAATATTTTTTTCATAATATTATAGTATTAATTGGTAGGTTTTATTTGTGTATTTGATAAAATATTATTTCCATCGTGATCAGCAAGAGGTGTTAAATACCAAACACTTGAAGTATTATCCATCATGTTAATTACTGCATCCTTAATTGTACTACCTGATGTAAAGGTACTATAATTTGTTCCCAGTTGTGCTCCTTGCTCATTATTATGTAAGTCCATTTGTTTTTCATATGGGTGATTTACTGAGCCTACTTCATGTGCTTTAGTAAAAAGCAAAGTTATTTTTTTTCCAAAATCTGCTGAATCTAGTGCATTCCAAAAAGTATGTCGAAATGCGTCAGCTTTTCCATTATGAATATGTGTATATTTCCCATTGTTAACTAGTTGATTAGCGGTGTTTAATGCGTTATTTGAATTTTTAACATGAAAAGAAGATTGCAATGGATAAATACTAAACAATACAAGTTCAGTTGCGTTAGGTTCTTCATTAGGTCTATTAGGATCAATTCTAATATTATTTTTCATCCAATTATTATCTTTCCACCATTCAAATGGCATTCCATCGTTTTTTCCTGGATAATTACTATTATCAAAAATAGGGACTGTATAATTATTTTCGCTTAAAAATGCTTTAAGTTCATTCAAAATATCATTGTCTACATTTGGATTTAAAAACCAATTTTCAAATTGTTCCCAAGCCTCAGGATTTTCATTCAGAAAAGAAATTGCCCAGTTATGAAATTGTAAATTATTACTATTATTAGGAATCGTATATTTATTAAGATAGTTTTCCAATAAAGCATTATACATTCCCGGATTATATTGTGCCCAGTTTTTTGCATTAGCATCTAGCTGAGACCAAAAGTTGTCCGACCTTACCGCTCTTACATATCCATCATCAATAGTAGGCGGAATATTTGGATCGAAATAATAAGGACTTGGGTTTTGAGGAATTGGAGTATATGCCGGAGGATTATTAGTATCGTGTATTGTTCCCGGATAAATAATAGGAAGTCCCGAAGATCCACTATTGAAAATAGGATTTCCGGCTCCGTCTCCTCCGCAATCAGTGAATACGTATGAATGAGATTCTGAGACGCATTCGCTACACAAATCACATGATCCCCAACTTGGAGGACAAGTACAGTGAAATTCTGTGAAATAAACGTCCATCATACAAGATGTTTTTCCTGAAACAGAATTCTCAGCAACCGAAAGCTCACCAACAGAAGAATCATAAATAGGTATTATTTTCTCTGTTTTGTTTTGTGAGTTTCTTACGATCTTAAAAAGACCAAATTCCCATTTTGTTTTTCCTTTGTAAAATAAAACATTATAAATATTCTCAGGGCTTTCAAAAATATTGTAGGCTCGGAAAGTATAAGTTTGACGATCGTTAAAAGCCAGCCTGTTAATATTTTCAGAATCTATTTTAAAAGCTAATAATAGATCAGCGTTTTTATTCACTGCATTTTTCTTTTTTTCAGAAGCAATATCCAGAAAATTTTTAAAATCCTTAATATTGGTTTCTTTTTGAAACTGCTGAAATTGTATTTTTGAAGAGTTTCTGTTGTGAGTATGCGAGTTGGAAAGACTGTCTGTCTCTAATTCGGTTCTGCAGTTCCAAAGAAAAAATGCTAATGCAATAAGCATCAGAAAATTAATTTTTTTCATTTTGTGTTGATTTAATAATTTTTTACAAGAATAGAATATTTTAATGAGGTTGCAATACACTTTCTCGGAAAAATTATTACTTTTACGAAAATTATTTTTACTATTATGGAAAAGATTATCAAGAAGATCGCAGAAATCCGCAGTAGAAAAGGCTTTTCTTATGAAAATATGGCTCATGATCTGGATTTAAGTACGTCCGCATATCGAAAAATAGAGACGGGCGAAACAAAGCTTACCGTTGAAAGACTGGTTGATATTTCCAGAATTCTGGAAACTCCGTTGAATGAGCTTTTAGATACAGATTCTCAAAAAAATTTTAATCAGGAAATAAAAGAACAATCTACAGGATATCAAGGAGTAGATAATAGAGTTTATCACGAAAATTCTGAATTGTCACAAAAGTTGATTATAATCTACGAACAACAGATCAAAGATTTAAAAGAAGAAATCGAACAATTGAAAAGCAAATAAATGAATTCAATCGTAATCAACGTAGGAAACAGCAATATCAGGTTTGGTCTTTTTGATGATGATAATTGTGATATTTCCTGGGTGGTCAATACAAAACCTTACAGAACACCGGATGAGCTGTATGCTCAGATACTAATGCTGTATCAAACGTATAAAATCGAGCCAAAAGAGATCAGTAAAGTAATTATCGGTTCGGTGGTACCGCAGCTTACGACGGCGATGAGTTCGGCGATCAGGAAAATTCACGGGATCGTTCCGGTGATCGTTGACAGGAATACCCCTTCAGAAGTTCAGGCAAAATCGAAGCAGATGGGAACGGATATTTATGCCAATCTTGTTGCCGCTCACAATTTGTATCCTGACAGGAAAAAGATTGTTCTTGATTTCGGAACCGCACTTACGGCAAGCTGTGTTGCAGAAAACGGCGAGACGTTAGGCGTAATTATCGCGCCGGGAATCATTACCGCTTTGAATTCATTGATAAGCCAGACAGCCCAACTTCCGGAAATTGAATTGGTAAAACCGAAAACCGTTTTAGGATTAGATACCGTAACCTGCATGCAAAGCGGAATGGTATATGGTTTTTTAGGAATGGTGGAAGGTTTTATCGACAGAATTAATGATGAGGTGAATGATGATTGTTTCGTGGTCGCAACAGGCGGAGTTTCTCATGTTTACAAGCCATTGACCGATAAAATTCATGTGATGGACAGGCTTCACACCTTAAAAGGACTTTATTTCTTAGGAAAAGACAAATAAAAAACAGCCTTGAAAAAGGCTGTTTTGCTTTTTATAGACCACCATCGCAAGCAATACAATCTTGTCCGGGAATAGGATAGACCCATCCTCCGCAACAATCCGGAACAGGCTGAAGTCTGCATCCCAATTTTCTTACGCCGTTTTCATCTGTGTAAAAACACTGATCCGGTCTGATACCGCCATTAATTTTTGCAGTCTCTTTTCTTGATAATTTTCTCATAGCAATAATTTGATTGATTCGATTTAATCAAATATAAGTGATTTATCTAAAATATTTGATATGATTTGAATTTTTAATAATAATTTAAGATTTTGTGTAAAAATTTATTTAATTTAAACTAAATTGAATAAATGAAAAAGCTTATCCTTATTTTCTTTCTGACGTTTATATGTTTCCTGAAATCACAGACAAAAATTGCAGGAACATATCATGTAAGTTCCGGAAATCCTGATGACGGCGGATACAACTGGGTGTTGCTGGACAGTCATGATTTCGCGATGTTCACATTCGGGCAGGTCATTGCAGGAAAATGGAGCATCGATAATAAAAATGTAATTACTTTTCAACCTAATATTCCGGAATATCCTTTTGATGTGTACGGAAGATTTGATCCGAAAGTGAAGGGAACAAAGATAATGTTCAGCAATTTTAATAGTAATGAAGATGCATTTATCGGAAATTCTGAAGAGGGAATTCAGCCGGTTTTGAATCCGGATGCCAATTGCCTTCCTTATCCTTTGCTGAAAGAATTTAATGAGCAATATAAAGACCTAATTTTAGCCGTTTCTTCATACAATCAGGAAAAAGAAACGTTTTACAAAGCTGATTTTCAAAAATACAATGATTTTATCGTGACGTATTATTCGTCGAGTGTGAGGGTAAAGCCTTTTACAGCCGATCTGAAAGATAACAAATTATATTTTGAAAGAAAAGAACGTCCGTCTTCGGAAAGAAAAGAGATCAAGCCCGAAGAATTAAAGGAAATGGAAATGTACATTTCTCAAGGTGCTTCATCAGAACCTAAAGAATCTATTGTTGGGAATAAATCTTACAATATTATTTCATACGGAATAGGGGAATCGGAAGAAAAATTTGATGAAGGATCGTTTTTAAAATTTAATTACAACTATGATCCTTCAACGGAAATTTATACAGCAAAAAACAAATATAAAATGCCTAAAGACGATGCTTATCATGATCTAAATACCTTATATCGATATCATAGAATTGAATTAAAAACCAATCAGAATTCGTATAAAAAATCAAATAAAAGCATTTTCAATATTACATGTAAAAACTGATTTACCTTTTTGATTTAAAAAACTCTTTTACGATTGATGAACATTCATTTTCCATAACTCCGGTTACGATTTCCGTTTTTGGGTGAAGGGAAAGGTTTTTATTGATAAAACCTCTTTGTTCGTCTCTCGCTCCGATCACAACTTTTGAAATCTGCGACCACGAAAGCGCCCCTGAACACATCACACAAGGTTCTAAAGTCACATATAACGTGCAGTTGATTAAATATTTCCCTCCAAGAAAATTAGCCGCAGATGTGATCGCCTGCATTTCAGCATGAGCGGTCACGTCATTTAAAGTTTCTGTAAGATTATGCGCTCTTGCGATGATTCTGTCATTTGAAACGATCACACATCCAATCGGGACCTCATCTTTTTCCAATGCCATTTCGGCTTCCTGAAAAGCCATTTTCATGTAATATTCGTCGGTAAACATTTAATCAATATTCATTGTTAAAGGAAGTCTGTAACGGTACCTCACCGCAATCCCTTTGAAGATGGCGGGGGAAAATTTTGCAGAAATGGAATAGAGGGCAATTTCGGCTTGCCTGTTAAAGGTCGGATTTTCGCCCTGAGCTTGTACATGAGTGATCGTTCCGTCTCTTTCAACGATAAAAGCCACATTGGTTTTTACTAATTTTTGCTCGGAATAAACCCCATCCGCATAAAAAAGATTGGAAACTTCCTGTCGTAGAGCATCGATTCCGCCAGGATAATTTGCAGGTTTATCAAGGGTTGGAAAAGTTTCCGGAAGTTTTTCTGAACTGGCAGTTTTAGGATCAATTTTTTTTAAATCTTCTAAATTTTTCGTTTTTAACAGAGCTCCGACCAATGCAACATTTTCGATGCTATCCATTTTTTGCATAAAAAAAAGAAAATCACGTTTGATAGCGTCTTTACTTAAAATATTATTTTCTGCATCATATTTTTTTTTGAATTCAGTATTTAGCAAACCCCGATGATGATTGTAATAATTCTTCACATTTTTAAACTCTTCTGCTTGTTGAGAAAAGCAAAAGAAAGCCTGAAGAATGAAGACAATATATAGAAGTTTCTGTTTCAAGATGTGCAATATTTTATGTAAATGTAAACAAAAAACAGCAAATACTTTTGAAATGCACAACGAAATTTAAAGCTCAGGATAATTTCCTAAAGACGTCTTTAAATGACTTCTGATATCATCAACTAAAGTTTTCGGTTCTAAGACGACAACTTCTTTTCCGAACGAAAGGATTTCCTGCATAAAGTCGTAAGTAGGGTGTAAAAAGAACTCGAAATAAATATCTTCCGGAGTTTCTTTTGTTTCCTTTTGCGACTGATGAAGCGGAAAGCTTCTGATGTATTCTCCCTGATGCCTGGTGCATTTTAAGACGATTTGCTGAGGTTTTTGTTCGGCGAGATTCATCACACCGAAAGCATTTTTAAAGTGCTCTCTGAAATTATAGTTATATTTTTCCCTAAATTTTGCATCGCTTACATCGAGATAATTGATTCGGTCTAAACCAAACGATTTCAGAGTCTTATCTTTGGTGTCAATCGCAATAAGGTACCATCTGTCCTTGGATTCTTTCAACGCCAAAGGATGAACTTTTCGCGAAGTCATCAGCTTATTTTTGTAATTGTAATGCTCAAAAGTCACGACTCTTTTGTTACGAATGGCAAAGAAAAGGTCATAAAAATTCTCAACGCCGGTGGGTTTTCTGCTTTCAAAAAAGATAAAATCTGAGAAATCCGGATGAAGATTTAAAGCATTGCTTACCTGAAAAGACTCCAGTAATTTTTGGTTGTATTCATCCACTTCCATGATTGGTCGGCTCTCAATATAATACCGATTGTCACCCTTTTTCTTATTGTGAATGGAAAGATTAAAAAGATCAGAAATCTCACGAATATCCCTCTGCAACGTACGAATCGAGTAGCTCTTAATCCCCGCATCCTGAAATTCAAAAGAGTTCAAAAGATAGTCCTCCAGCTGCGAATAGGTAGCCGGAGAACTTTCTAATCTTTTTATAATTAAGGCATATCTTGTCAGGTAAAAATCTTTTTTCATTCGGATATATTTATGTTGCAGCTTTGCTGCGTTTTATTTTGTCGAATGGAACGCAAGCGTTTCATGCTAAAAGTTTCTACTACAAATATATGGGCTTAATGCGACAAAAGGTGTCGTGTTTTATTTTTGTGGATAAGTTTTTGGGGTGATTAAATTTTCAGGAGATCGATCCTGAATACAAAAAGACCACTTCTGAAAGTGGTCTGAATATTTATTTTTCTGTTTTTAATTCGGATAATGTTTTCCTGTTTAATAAGGCAAGTATAAAATGGAAGATACCAAAATAAGAAAATGCTAGTAATATTAAAAACTCAAAAGAATCAAATATTTTATATAAAAACTCATTAAGAATTTCAAATAAAATGACAATTATAAATGTAAAAACATTTGCCTTTATAATATGCTTCAAATAGGGTGATGCTATTAAAAAAATGGATAAGATATATATAAATAAAAAAGGAAAAACCAACAGGCTAAAAACATATAACAATGCTATAGATAAAATAATAATTAATACATAAATGGATAAATAAGATAGGGTATTTTTTTCAATAATTTTTATTATTTTATTGTTGAAAAAATAACCTAATATATACAATATAGATATTATGATATAATAAGGTATGCTTGTTATATTGTTTTTGTCAAAAAAAACATTTATCCTTTCTGAAGACATTGTTAAGTAAAAAATCAAAGAAAAAATAAGTGTATTGACTAATAGTAATCCTATTTTCGCAACTATTTTTCTGGATATCGTTCCCATTTTTTATTAAGTTTTGTGCTTAAAATTAAAAAAATCTCCGGCTATTAGTATCAGCAGGAGATTATATTTTAATCTTTATGATGTTAAAATTATGGAATAAAATATTCTATTTCTTGAGAATAGCCGTAATCTATTTCTTTTTTTTCTTCTTCTGTTGGTTTCTTGTTTTTGAATCTTAGAATTTTTATTTTATCATTATTAGAAGCTAGATATAATATTCCGTGCTCTTCATCTTTTTCTATTTCAAGACTGATTTTAACTTCCTTTATTTTTTTCTGCTCTACAAATTTTTGAAAGTTTTTTGGCATTGTGATCTTGCAACAATAGCTTTCTTTTAATTTATTAGACCAACACATTTCAATTTCCACAGGTAATTTTTGATGGCACTTCTCAGCAGGGGCTTGATAAACAGTGCCATCTGCCGATATGTAGCTAAATCCTATTTTTTTATTATTTGGTTTTTCAAAATCAAAATAGAGATCAAACTCTTTTTCATTTTCTTTCCAGACATTATATGGAATACCATGATTTTGCCAATAAGTATAATATTTACCCCAATTTTCTAGGTTTTTTGTTTTATATCGTACATCAGCAGTTTCATCATAATGTCCTTTCAATTGAGCTTTTGCAATTTCAATATTTTGTATATCAGAATATGGAGTATTAAACCATACTCTGACATTTCCTCCTGGTGCCATTCCTACTATTAGATAAGCATTAAAAGCTTCATCTCTGGTATCATATTTTCTGAATAATTCTAGTATTTTTTCTTGAGGAAGTTTAATATTTCCTTGATATAAGTAATTTTCAGCACTACTATTATATTTTACTGAAACTTCTTTTGGAATTTCTTTGTATCTTTCTCCTACAACAAATCCATACTGATTTCCCCATCCATTATCAAAAGGCATACGCGATCCATTTCCAGCATTCCCAAAATCTATAGAAGATTCAGATATTGGATAATATCTTGGGGCAGAAATACCAGGTTGCCATTGATATTTTTTATTTTTCTGACAGGACACTAATGTACTAATGAGTATCATAAGGAGCCAGTTCAGGGTCATATTCTTGTCTTTCATAAAAATAAAGAATCTCCGGCTACTTATTCGCCGGAGAAACCTTAGAGTCTTTTATATTCCTGTAATGCAAATTTATTATAAACAAGTATGCACTTAATGTGATAAAATGTGCACTGCGTTGTTTTGTGGGAATAAATTTTGATAACCTTTAAGCTTTAATATCATATTTATAAGTTAGTATAATATTGCACTTCCTTAGAATAATTTCCACTTCCAATGATTGTAGATTTTGAAATAAAAGCTTTAAATCTTAAAAATAATTCTTTTCTATTTTTTCCAATTAGATAGATTTTCGCATAATTTCCTTCAGGTTCTGTCTCTAGAAGTATTTGATCATAAGTTTTATAGGTTTGAGATATTTTATCAAAATATGGGGTTGTATAAATTTTAGCAAAATTTTTAGGAAAAATAACAAATGTATCATAAGATATTTTTTTCGTTGAGTCAAACCAAGAATAAGTCATTTGTACAGGGATCTTTTGTTTTTCTACTTTTTTGGATAATGATTTATTGTCTAATAAATAGTCTCCGGGATAAAAAGTACCATCTCTAGATATAGATTGAAATGAAAAAGCTCTTAAATTATCATTTTTACAATTATAGCTATATAAAATTTTATATTCATTCTCATTTTTTTCCCAAGCATCATATGGAATGCCATGATATTGCCAATAAGTAAAATATTTTCCCCAATTTTTTAAATTTCTAATTTTAAATTTTTCGTCAGAAGAAACATCTTCGTACCCATTTAATTTCGCTTTTAGGATTTCAACTTGATTAAAATTTCCATTTCCTCTTACCCAAATTCTTATCCATCCACCAGGCGCCATCCCTACAATTAATTCAAAATAATTACTTGTATTATGAGAGATGGGAGTAGACTTTAAATAAGACTTTTTATTTGATTGTTCCTGAAAAATTGCAAGTATTTTTTCTTTGGGTAGTTTTAAAGTGCCTTCATAAACGAAGTTATTTGCACCACAAGTATATTTAATATAAACTTTCTTTGGGGCAGGCTTATATTTTTCCCCAGAGATAAAATTTCCTGCAGTATCACCCCATCCTGAATCAAAACTGGTTAGAATGTTAGCTGAGGCGTATCCGAAATCAACCGTTACATTTCCTATAGGATAAAATTTCGGAGAAGAAATTGCAGCCGTCCAATTATAGGTGTCAGCGGTTTTAAACGGTTTTTCATTTTCTTTTTTATCAAAGCAGGAAATAAAAGTAATAAGGGTTAAATTAATGAGAATTAACTTTATCTTGAGAGGATAAAGTTGGATAATATGTAAGGCGTTTATAAGGTTGAATTTTTTTTTCATTTTCATTTTCATTAAATTGTGGTTCATTTGGATAAAGTGAGCGAATACTGTCTAGCTTTTCTGAAGTTCCAAGTTTAATATATTCATTAAGTGCATTTTCAAGTTTTTCATGGGATAATCTTAAATTAAAATTTGCAGATAAATGTACATATTTTCCATTAATTAGTTTATATATATCATCAGGTATTTTATATACTCTTTCTTTATCATTATATTTTAGAAATAGATCTCTATTTACTACTATTTCCCCTTTTGCATTTTTTTTCCAACCAGTCTCTGCAATTTGTTTCATTGTTTCATAATACTTACCTAATTCTTCCGGTAAATCGTATTCAAAAGAATTACTAGCGGGAGGGCTAAGCTGTTTATAATCTACAAATGGAGAATTTCCGTATTCTGTTGCCATATATTGCATAATTTTAAGTGAAACAACAGAGAGCTTATTACTAATTTGGCTTCTTATTGAAGTTAAAGTATAATGATAGGAAAGTAGTTGATATTCTATCTTACCCTCAGTTTTAATAAGTTGAGTTTTCATAAAATCTTTTGGCATAACAATAATTCTTTTTTGTGTAGTAATTGTTCGCTGATCAATCATTAAAATGTGATGATATTCTTCCCATGTAATTTCAAAGTCCTTACAATAATAATTATTTATATACCAGTTTCTTATATCCGTTCTTTCCTGTTCCGCCTTTGCTTTTTGTTCTGTAGTCGCTGAAAGCGACATATCCATAAAGTGGAGAACTTTATTTTCTGATAAAATATTACTATATCCACCCCCTATATCACTGTGTGCCCCAAGCATCCATAATTGTCTGACGTTTTCAGAGTCATTAACAGGTGTGACTGGGAAGTTTTTTCTCCAATCGCTCATAGCCATAATATGAAAAATCTTTTTAATACTTGTATGCTTAAGTTCTGTATTAATTTTTGGAAGATCAGCTATTTCTGCATTAAGTTTTAATAGCTTATCAACAATGATCTCACCGGCCAAAGGAACTAATGCTTTTAACGTAGAGGAAACAGGATCAATTGGAGGAATAATTGTTTGTGTGCCTAAAATTATAGGTTTACTAAGAATCTTAACAATATTTTCATTATCCTTAATTGTTTTTGCAGAATCAATAATGTTCATCTTTTCTAACAACTGTGAAATAACAGTGTCAAAAATACCTAAAAACTCAACAGTGACATTTTCTACAGGATAATCTATACTTAGCTTATTTCTAAAAAGGACTGACATAATACTTCCAGTATTAGATGTTTGTAAAGTGGCATCAATTTTTTCTTTTAAAATAAAATCTAGTTCTTTCTTTTGGATGTCTTTGATAGATGGTATAGGGGTTGGTACTTCAGTAAATTTAAGTTGCCCAATAGGGTTTTTAGTTTTTTCTGTAATTAATTTTCTTTTAAGTATTTCATTACAAAAGTGTCTAGCTGCTGCTGCCCCACGACTAAAACCAAATATATCAAATTTTATTTCTTCGATATGTAAATTTTCGAGAGATATTTTATTAATTGTAAGTTTTTTTAATAATTGAGTTACTATATTTTCGCAACACTGATTTACTCTTTTTATAACTCCTCTATCACTTTCTGCAAGCCCTGAGCCTATAAAATCATCTTGTTCGCCATCTAAAGTACCAATACCTTCAACATATTGGCGGAATTGTATATTGGCAATATTATTCGTCCTATCAAACTCTATCTTTTCTTGATAAAGGTCATGTAATAGGGCTACATTAGAATAATTATTCCAGTAGCTACTTCCGGATTCAGGAACAAAACTTTTTATTTTTCTCTTTGTTGCGGTTTCAGTTAGCTTATTCTCCGGATAATTCATTTCATCAATAGGAAATTGATTTTTGTATTTATAGTAAACAGAATCTGAATTAAATCTATTATTTCCTGTTCCATCAAAAAAAACACCAATGCGTAATTTTAGTTTATAAGAGGATTTTATTTGCTTAGTATTATATAAGTCAACATCAGCAACCCCAATGTTCGCCAAATTTCTAATATCTATTTTTTTCATTTTTAAGATTAATATTTAGAAAAAAATAGCGGTGATATTTCGCACCGCTAATTAAGGTTAATAATTATTCAACAATGGTAGTTGGTAAGGTTGTTATGCCATCACCAGTTCCTTCCATTCTCAAATCTTCTTTAAAGAATGAGCTTTCTGTTTCCAAATCCTTAGGATTTTCACAGTTTTCAGGATGATCTTCCGGGAAGATTGGTAAAGGTTGGTTTACCCTTAGTCCTACAGATTCCGCTTGTAAAATTGTTAAAGTAGTTGGAATTCTTGAGATCCAGTATTTACCTTGAGGCTCGCCTGTTGGTTGTCTCAATTCATCTACAATAGACATATACATCGGATCTCCGATTACAGGAACTTCACCACCGTTCCAGATTCTTCCGGTTGTTAAGAAGAACTGAACAGCATCTTCAAATCCAGGATTAACGGTTACGATCACTCTCGCCATACCTGCCTGTAAGAAACTTCTGAATAATGGATCTGTACTGTTTGACAAATACATTTTCTGCCACTCGGTACGATTTGCCCAATAATAAGGATAGAATGTATAATCCATAATGCTCCATTCGAAAGCCTGCTCCATAAACTTGGCTAATGCTGTGTATTGATCGAGGTTATCATCTAGGATGACACTGAAATCCTGCATTGTTTTTGCACTGTTGGTCATGTTTTTACCCAAAGCAGAATAATCCTGGAGTAAGAAAGCAATACAATTATGCTTAAGAATCACATTTTCCATATCACGATAGAAAGTAGATACTTTTTCCTGGTTTTCTGCTTCCTGTTCTTTAATAGCAGCTTCTAATTCTTTTTGTTTTTCTAAAAATGCAGCATAAGCATCTTGGTAAGCTTTGATAATCGCGTCGAAGTTTTCCTGTTTCCAGGCATTCATATAGGCATCTGAAATTTTGCAGGTAACTTCAAAATTGAAATTCACAGAGTCAATATTTGAACCTTGATAAACAAAATCATAACTTCCTGTAACGTTTTGTGGAGAAAATTCAGCGATACTGTCAATTGATCGTCCACCATTAGGAAAAGAAGCCATGCCTCCACTGAAATTACTGGTAGATAAAGAGCTTCCTCCTGGTCTGTTTCTTTCAAACCCGTACCACATTTTCACATGGCTTGCCTGGTAATTTGCAGGTATGTCAATCGTTAGATGCTTATACCCACCATCTCCGTTCAATTTGATCCATTGTAGACCGGTGGTGAATTTTTTAGTTGATTCTATAAGCTCAGTCAGTTTCACATTATAAATACCGGCCCAATGCTGTAATTGGTCTAATGAAGCTGACTTAGGATCTGCCATTGTCCATGGTTGTGGGGCAGTTCTTGGATCAATAGGCGCTGTAAGTGTTTCTGTAGCTGTAGCTGCCATTGCTAAACGGTGAAGTTGCGCAGGTTCAGGAATCATAAATTCAAACATGGTACGTTTACCATAGTTGTAAATCTGATTTTTCATTTTTTTATCAACCCATCTGTAAACGCCTGTAATATGTTGTGGAGCTTCTCCATCTTTTTTACCTCTATTATCAAATTCATGAACATTAGTTTCTGTAAATTCTTTGATAACTTTCTGTACACGTTCTTTATTAATTTTAGTCAAAACTCGCTCCATAGCTCGCTCAGTAAGTTCCTGAGATTTAGAAACGGCTTGTCTTGTACTGTCGTGTTGTGCAGAGTTATTAGCGTAGCTTCCTCCAACTTCAAGGGTCCATCCTGTACCTCCTGCAGTAAATCTTGTGTGTGCTTCGACACTTTGTTGCTTTTCTAATTCTTTAGCAACTTCTGTCTGCATCTCATTTCTCTCGGCTTTTGTAGTATCTGAAATTTTTTCAGTTTCAATTGATTCTGAAGTAGTATCAGTAATCTCTGAATAATCTCTTGCAACGGAAGATTTATGACGAAGCTCGCTTGCCATGACGTTTTCAATATTGGAAACTTCACCGGGAACATAGGCGTGGACGCTTTGCTCAACTTTCAAATAATCTGCAATACCTAATCTTTTTACCCCAAAATGTTTAGGAACGAAAGTTCCAGGCTGAGGGGTCTGTCCTCCTTCGTCCGGATTTTCGGGTTCTTCTGTAGATGATTCTTCAGTATATAAAATTCCTGTATAAGGCTGCCCAATAATAATATCTGTATATTCTACAGTTGCTTGTTTTCCATTATTAAAGAAAACCTGAATTTTTAATGATCTGATTAATTTTCCGAATTTATCAACTAAAATAGGAGGGAATGTTACTTTATTATCTACAATTCCGATATTAGAATAGGTTTCATCAAATGTTCCGAAATCTGTAATAGCAGTTACTTTTGCCGAACCTAAAGCGTAAGAATTGCTTTCTGCCTGATAATAAAAAGTAAATGAAGCAGGAGTTCTTGAATAAACCGGATCATAGCTGGCCTTTAAATAATATGTCCTTGAAATAATTTGTGAAAGATTACTTCTTGAATTACTTACAGGAACTAAAACGTTTCCAAGGTTAAGATATTTCTGCTCCTGAAATGGTGAATTCTTGAATAATTCCTGAACCGTTGAAGATAGCTCTTCGTCTAATTTTTCAAAAACTTCAACATATGTGTCGTAAAAATCAATCATTTTAATAACTGCACTGCCCAGTTTTAATTTTCTGTCAGATAATACTGTAATATTTGAGAAATCAAATCCATCAGCTGGCATTTCTCCACTTTCAATTTCTGTAAAAAGATTTACAAATAATTTTAAAGAATCTAATGAAAGTTTTGCTTTAAAATCTTCAAAATTAAGCTCATCTTTAAAAACAAATCTGAAAGGAGGAATTTCTAAAGGCTGAAGATTTGCATATAATTCTTCTATCTGATCTTGTGTCATTCCTTCCCTGATTTGTGACTCGATTTCCTCAAGCTGCAGATTGTAGGCGTTTATTTCCTCTTTATACTGTTCTTTATAGGCTGCAAGAGCAAGTTCATAAGCCTTGTTTTTAGCTTTCACATAAACAACCTGGATTTTTTCTAATTCAGCTTTTAATTTTGTAAGCCCTTCTTTTTCGAAATTCAGCCTTGATAATTCTGTAATTTTGTCACCTTCAGCAGTTAATTGATGTTGAATTGAAAGGGGAATATCGTTTCCGTTAATTACTCCATCTCCAATTTTAGATACATTCACCTGGAATGCATTATTTGTAGAGCCGGATCCTGATCCAGAACCTGATCCAGAACCCACACCTTCGTATCCATCACCGAAAAACTTCATTGGTAATACGACTCTCGCTTCCAAAGCCTTAGCTTTTAGATCTTCTCCGTTGATTTTTACGAGTTCGGGAGTTACGGGTAAATCACAAACGTATCCGAAATGAAGTGCCTTTAAAATATGAACCAAAGCCTCTTTTACGTAAAAATTCTTTTCTGTAACAGTTTGGTACATTAAATTATCCCAAAGTGCCGGAACTTTAGCCTGAACGCTTGCCGTGTTATATAAGCTTTTTGCTGTATTTTCATCGGCAGTTGAGATTGTTTCTCTTTTTGAAATTTTTCTGCCAATTTTTAAAGCTTCCGACAAATCACCTTCTTCAATTTTTAATTCGGTTTCGTAAACTGTTGTGTCAAAGTCTTTTGCTGCACGTTCAAGAGCCTGGAATTTAGCAAGCGCCGTATCATTAGGATTAATGATTGAATCAAATGCGCTCGGAAGCTGAGATGGTCTCAAGATAAATCCGAGGTTGTCTTTTTTGGTTTCTGTTAATTGTGGGTTTCTTAAGCTTACAAATCTGAAAAGAGTTTGTGAAGCATTGTTTTTTGTATTTTCTGTTGCCATTTTAATATTTTGTTTTTAAGTGATTAATCAGTTGTTTTTGTGTATTCCAGAGTAAGGGTAAATGAATCGATTAACGAATAATTGTAACCTAAATTTTTGATGTCTTCAATTTTCACCATATTGGGTTGCAGCGTAATGAAAGCTTGTCCTCTCCATTGGTTTCCTGCAAATGCGACATCCATTGCATACCATTCTGTAAACATTTGGTTTGAAACAATCATTTCCATATCCCGGAAATCAACAGTAAGATCAATTTCTCCGTTTGAAGGAATGGTATCAAATACAACTGTTTTTCTGTAGATGGGTTTTCCGTTGATCCATGTTCCTCCGGTTTTTACTTCGCTACCGGAATAAGATAATTTTTTGTCTACATATTTCTTTTGAACATAGCTTTCATCCAAATAATAATCTCCATAATAGATATTGCCTTTTAAACCGGAAAAATTCGGATTTGATGATCCTATACCAACATGCTCTTGTGATAAATATAGCTGTGTTCTCAAGTTATTATTGCCAGCTAAATATATACAAGGTGTTAAGGCTCCATCATCCTGTATATCAAATCCTGATGTTTCATTGGCTGATTTACTAAAGAGGCCAAATGAATTTATTCCTGTTGTATCGCCACCTTTATATTCGATTGCACCAGTTAAAGGTTTATTTGTAATGGTACCTGATAATGGTATTGTTTCTATTTTGTCTTCCCAGCCAAAAGTTCCATCGGGTTTTGCTACGATACTTTTGGTGTAGCTGCTGTCTGCGGAAGGCATTTTTCCGGGAGTAACTGAAAATTTACCGTTGATGTTTACATACCTGTCTGAGAAATCACCAGAGATCAAGGCGTCTGACACTATTTTTGTTGAGCTTGAAGATGAGGTATGTATGTATAATTTGTTTTGTAGAATAGCACCACCAAAATTGGATTGAGAACCAATGATAATATTATTTTGCGAGTTTGATCCTAGTCTATTAGCAGCATTAAAACCAAAAATAGCATTATTAGCTATATTATCACTTGAAGATTGACCAGCATAAGTTCCGTAAACCACATTAGCAAAAGCATTTGTGCCATTATTTAAAGCGTTATACCCGTAAACAGTATTATCGCTTGATCCATTGGCTTGTCCCATCGCAAAATTTCCGACCACAGTATTTCCAATTGAGCCACTGTCATTACTTAAAACAGCATAGTTGCCAATTACGATATGATCAGTACCTTCCGGTTTTACATTCTTTCCAATTGCAATAGTTCCACCTGCATGGCTATTTGCATAAGATGATTCATCGCCAATTATAATATTTTCAGCACTTGCTAATCCTCCGAAATAAATGCCTTGTAACTTAACATTTTCTTTTGTCTCCTTTCCTCTTTCCGTTACAGACTGTAAAGTTCCAACATCACCTTGAGTGATATCAACATATCTGGTTCCGGTCCATCTGTAAAGCTTGTCACTATCTGTAGTGATATAAATTTTTCCCGATTCACCCTGTGGAGGTAATGCAGAAAGGGAGCTAAACTCTACAACGTCATCAACATAGCTTGGAAGTTGTGCCGCAGGAACTTTCCCGCTTACTAAATCTGCTTTTTGAGAAAGATCTAAGTCTACTTTATCTGCCGGAATTTTCTCATCCTTATGCCAGTAAGAGTCCTGCCACTCCCAAAATTCTTCCTGCTTTGGGATGTCATTATTTTCAAAATATTTTTTTAATTCTTGTTTTGATTTCATTTTTAATTGATTTAAAATTTAACTGATAAGATTGCCTCCGGAAACCTGAGTTTCAGTGCTGAAAGAATCAGAATAATAGCTTGTATTTTCTCCCAAAGTCACAGAAAGTATAGGATTGTAGTTAAATGCCTGGTGTCCTATACTCAAGACGCTATTGGGTACAGTTACCTCAGTTAATTGATTTCCTACAAATGCAAAATCTTTAATTTCAGTAATATTATTTGGAATTTCTAAAGATGTTAATTTGCCATATTCAAAAACTCCTTCGTTAACAACTGTAATACCTTTAGGAAGTTTTAAAGAGGTAAAAAGACTTCCACTAAAAGCATATGAGCCAATATTTGTAACGCTGTCAGGAATGCTTATTTCTGATAATGCCAAACTTTGAGCGAAACTTGCAGGGATAGTTAAAGTACCAGGCTTAATAAATATCCTTCTCTTTGATACGTGTGCTATGGAAGCATTTCCGTTTTCGTCTATTTCTGCATAAAAATCATTGGCACGAGGACCATTTTCCAAACCTGCGATTTTTGTCATATCAATTTTCTCCTCCTTGTGCCAGTAAGAATCCAGCCATTGCCAGAAATGCTCTTGTGTTGGTTTATCTCCATTTTCAAAATAGAGTTTCAATTCTTCTTTTGTTTTCATAATTTAGATTTTTAGCTTTGAAGAGGGTCTATTCCTCTGTATGTAATTGTTGCTGTCGCTGGAATTCCTGAATTTCTCAAATCTAATCCGGTAGGAGCAGAAACTGTTTCAAGAGATGGGATGGCAAAAGCATTTTGCCCAACAAATTGTACTGTACTTGGAATATATAAGTTTTTAACAACAGCTCTAGAACTATTAAAAGCATAGTCTTCAATAGTAATTAGCCCTTCATTTAAAATAATTTCTTCTAAAGAATCTGAACCATTAATCATATTTCCTTGATTAGCAAAAGCGGTTGTTCTAATTATTTTTAGTGTGGAAGGAGTTTTAATAATTTTAATATTTTGACTATTGAAAGCACTTCCCTCAATTTCTTCTAATCCTTCATTGAAAATTACTTTTGTAATCTGATATGACATTCCTGAATAGATGTAAGATCCACTGATAATTTTTTTTGTGTTTTGAGGAATTGTTAGTATAATTGAAGATCCTTTCAAATTATTTCCGTCGAAAAAAGGGACAACCTTTTCAATAGATTCAATAGAATCCTGAGAAATCTTCTCCTCCTTATGCCAATAAGAATCCAGCCATTGCCAGAAATGTTCCTGTGTTGGTTTGTCTCCATTTTCAAAATAGAGTTTTAGTTCTTCTTTTGTTTTCATAAATTTTGTTTTGGTTTATTAAAAAGTTAATAGTGAAGGTTCTTTTTAATAGAATTCCTTCTTGTTTTGGCCTTATTTTTACAGTGGTTTCCGGCTAAATCTTCCACCCTGATGTTTAATTCTGTTTCATTTTACTGTTGTTTTGGGACTAATTTTTAAACACAGTTCTGGCTGTCCAACATTTGTGAATGGTGAATTCAAAGGTGTTTTAAAAGATTTTAATGATTGTTTGTGTCTTTTTATTAATACCTCAAAGGTACTATTGGAAAGCGACAGAACTTGACGTGTTTAAAATTTAGATCAATAAATATTTTCTTCTAGAGCATCATTTTCAAAATCTTCTCGGAAGAAATTTTCAATGTCATCGAGATAGTTTTCATATTCTATCTCTGCGTTTTCGATATCGCTCCATTCAATGGTATAAAGCTCTTCATCGAAGACTGTATCTGGATTGTGATTTGGTGTTTCCATGTCCTGTGTTTTAAAATTTGGGTTAAATTTTGCACATATTTCGGGCTGTCCGACATTTTTAAATGTAGAATTCAAGGTTATTTTTAAAGTTTTAATGATTGATTTTTGTGTCTTTGTTTATACTCCAAAAGTAGTACCCGAAGGCGACAAATCTTGACGTATATTAAAAATATTTCTTAAATTTTAAAATATAATGTTTTAAGCTTATATTGAGTGTTTATAAGTAAAAAAGCTTATATTTTGTTTCTGATTAATTTCTGAACAATCTGATTTAAAGTTTCCCGATTATCATCAATATAACTCAAGCCGGCTTGTATCAGATTTTCGATATTGGAGCGTGTCACGTTATCCATTGATGGAGAAGCGTTTTTCAACGAAGGATTTAGTCGATAATAGTTTTTCTGATTTCTTTGTCCCAAAGTCTGAAACATCTGACCCAATTGATAATCCACAGTTTCGGCGTTTGCGGACATTAAGATATCAATGATAGGATTTACCCAACCGATTTTTCCAGCCTTTTCCAGTTTTCTGAACGAATAAGGTCTTGCTTCAATTCCTGTTCCTATCGAAATGATAATCATGTCATTAACACTTGGGTGATTGGCTTTCTGATGGTTTTTCAAAACTTCCGCAAAAGGTGTTTTCCTTGCTTCGGCATAAGCGCAAAGTGTGGGATTATTGGCAAACATTCCGCCATCGATTAAGCTGAAAATTTGTCCGTACATCGATTTAATCTGAATCGGACTAAAATAAGTCGGTGCCGCTGAGGTCGCTCTGCAAACATCTTTTACATAAAAATTATCTGTACTCAAATTCGCTTTACACGAATTAAACAATTTTGCTCTTCTGTTTTCTATGTCGTAGCTTGTTATTAAACAGGGTTTTATTAATTCTTTTAATTCTAAATTTCCAAAAAAGTCATTCAAATTTTTTTCAAGTGCTTCCTGAGAGATTTTTTCATTCAACAAACCAAATGGATTGATCAATTTCTCCCAAAAAGAAACCTGGAATATATTACCACCTTTTTCAGCATATAATTCCAATCCTTTTTGGATAGAATATTTTGCTTTTCGGTGTTCGTCAGGGCATAAAATGATTGAAGCAATCAAAGCTCCTGTGCTGCTTCCTGCAACCAGATCGAAATAATCACCCAGCTTTGCGCTCGGTTTATCAAGAATCTGAAGCTGCTCCTCTATGTAGCGTAAAATAATGCAGGTGATGATACCTCTTATTCCGCCTCCGTCTAAAGAAAGAATGGTTGTCTTTTTCATGCGATTTTTTACTTTTTTATAAGAAACACCTCACTATTTTAGACAAGTAAAACCAATAGATTTCCGAAAAATATCTATTGGTTTTAGCTTATTATTGTAATTGCTTTTGGTGTTTTCCTGTTAAGCAAAGGTAGGCTGGGAAAGCGACAGAACTTGTCGTGTTAAAAAATAATTTCAAATACAAGAGAATTAAATCATTACATAATTATCCTCATTCCTAGCCATTTTAGCCAATGATCTCCAGCTTGTTTTCACTACACCTTTCTTCGTGAGAATATTCTTTTTTTCAAAGTGGGGAAGGTCTTTGAAGGTCTTCCAGTTTCCGCCCCAATTCCAGCCGTATTTGGCGAAAATTTTCACACATTCGTACCAGTCGGCGACTTTATCATTATCCCAGTCTTTTGCAGTATCCCAACTTGCGGTTTTTCCGTTAATTATTAAGCAAATGTCGACTGCTAAGCCATAATTGTGAATGCTTTGTCCGGCTTTAGCATTGGTTACTTTCTTTCCGGTTGTGATTCTTCCGATGGCGTATAACTTTTCCTGTTCTTCAAAACTTCTCAGCCCTTGTGTGATTCTCACTTTTGCTTTTCCGGTGAGAGCCGCGTCACATTCTTTAATAATTTGTTTGACTTCTTCCCTGACCAAAGGGTGAAGCGCCTCAATTCTCTGTAAGGTTACTTTATCCATGTTTTCAATTTTTTAGGTGTTTTGGATAGCAAATTTAGAGGAGTGCTGCGACAAAACTTGACGTATTTTAAATAATTTAACACATTGTAAATCAGTAATTTAAATTTAATGTTAAAATTTAAATTAAGCATACTATTCCATTTTAAATGTTATAATTTTGTAAATCAAATGTTCAGAATAAAATCGTGTACGCTTTAGTAGATTGCAATAATTTCTTTGTTTCATGTGAGAGAACTTTAGATCCTACACTTGAAAACAAACCCGTTGTGGTACTTTCCAACAACGATGGATGTGTTGTGTCCCGAAGCAAAGAAGCGCAAGATCTTGGAATTCCTATGGCGGCTCCTGCGTTTAAGTATAAAGAACTTTTCAAAAAGCATGATGTAAAAAGCTTTTCTGCTAAATTTGAGTTATATAATTTTAAAAGTCAGCAGGTTATTCGTATTGCTAGTTCATATGTATTAGAATTTGAAACTTACAGTATTGATGAATTATTTTTAAATTTCACAGGCTTTAAATACATCAATATCTATGATTACTGTCTTGAGATTAAAAATAAGATTCAGGAGGAATCTAGAATACCTGTAAGCATAGGAATTGCACCCACAAAAACACTTTGTAAGGTTGCCAACAGAATTGTAAAAAAATATCCTCAAAATTTTCAGGGAGTCTATGTTTTAGACACTCCCGAAAAAATTGAAAAAGCATTGAAATGGCTTGACATAGGTGATGTTTGGGGAATCGGGCGACGACTTGCCGCAAAAATGCATGACAGTGGAGTTTATAAAGCCTGGGATCTGCTTCAGAAGCCTGAAATGTGGGTTCGTAAAATCATGGGAATCCACGGTGTGAGAATGATCAATGAATTGAAAGGTATCCGTCAATTGGAACTGGACAGTCCATCACCTAAAAAATCAATTGCCGTTACCCGAAGTTTCATGGAAATGCTGACGAAAAAAGAAGACGTCCGCGAGCGTGTAGAAACCTTCGGAATGTACTGTTCTGAACGACTGAGAAAACAAAATACCTGCTGTAAAATGATTACGGTTTTTGTGCAGACCAACCGTTTTAGAAAAGATTTGCCGGAATATAGAAATGCGGCTACAAAGATTCTTTCAAACCCCACCAACTCTTCAATTTTGGTTGGCAGAGTGGTGAATGAACTTTTTGAAAGTATTTTTAAAGAAGGATTTCATTACAAAAAAGCGGGAGTAATCGTTAATGATTTTGTGCCTGAAGATCAAAGGCTGATCAGTCTTTTTGAAGAAGATACTCAAAATCAGCATTTACCGGTGATGAAGGCGATGGATGCGATGAATAAAAAATATGGAAAAGATAAAGTTCGTCTCGGAAGCATGAGCGGCGAAAACACTTTCGGCCGTGCGCAACTCTCTCCGGAATATGAAGCATTTTTAAAAAATAATACACTCACCGAAGCAAATTTCCGATTCCACTAAAAGTTTAGTTTAGAGATTAAAACTCAAAACTGATAACTCATCATTCATAACTCAAAAAATCACTTTTTTTCATATTTCCAGTTTCTTCCTTTGCCTTCAGAGATCCATTCTATGGCTTGTTCCATTCTTTTATTTCGCGTGGTTTCAGTTTTAGCATCCGTGATCCACATGATGTATTCTTTTCGGTAGGAAGGCGATGATTTTTCGAAAACTTCCAATGCTTTTTTGTTTTTATTTAAAGCATTTTTAAACTCGTCAGGAACTTTAATTTCGGTTTTAGAGGGAGCTGCTTTTTTTAAGGTAACGCCCATGTCCGTTAATTCCATTGCTTCTTTGATCACTTTTTTAAGTTGAGATTTTAAAGGAAGATCTTCAATTTTAGTAATTTTTCCTAAACTGAACATATTGGTTTTTTCAATATCAGTGTCGATTTCAGTTAGAGTTTTCATTTCCTGATGCAGCCAAAATCCCATACTGCAGTATTGTTTAAACGAAACGATAGAACAAAGAATTTTCCCTTTATACGTGAAAGTGGGAAATTTCCATTTGATTGCTTCTTCTGCATCGGGACACGTTTCATGCACCACTTCACGAAGATAATTTAAAATAGGTTTTGCAAAATCCTGAGATTTTTCAATGTATTCATCAACTTTTGGGCTGTATTTTTCCATTTTTTATTGAAATAATTTTACACTTTCATTCACAAGAAATTTCACCTGATCCGGTCTTCCTCTGTCTGTTTTAGGGAGATTGTTGTAACTTCCGGTTCTTACGATCACCATGTTGTGCTCCGGAATCATGATGATATACTGACCTTGAAGTCCTAAGAAATAATAATGTTTGATGGGATTGTCGTTATTGATCCAAAAGCCCATTCCGTAGATTTCTTCGGATTTTTGGGTTGGAGTTTTCATTTTTTCAATAAAATCAGGATTCAGAATTTGTTGACCGTCAACTTTTCCGTTATCTAAAAATAATTGCCCCAATTTTGCAAAATCTCTCGCATTGGAGTGGATGCAGCAGTAGGTTTTTTCCATGCCGCTTTCGTCGGTGCTCCATTCTGCGTTTTGTTCCATTCCCAACGGAATCCAGAATTTTTCGGATAAATAACTTGCCAAAGATTGGTTAATTGCCTTTCTCACGGCAAATCCCAATAATTGTGTCGCACCGCTCTGATATTCAAATTTTGCGCCCGGATTTTGTTTAAATTTTCTTGAAAAAGTTGCCTTCATAAGACTTCTCCCGTAATAAGCCTTGGCATTCGGTAAAAACGGATTTTTATAATCTTCATCCCAGTGTAAACCAGCTTCCATTTGAGCCAAATTTTTTAGAGTTAAATCTTTTCCGAATTCCTTATCATTAAATTCTTCAAAAAAATCAGAGAATTTAGCGTCAATATTTTTAATTTTTCCTTCTTCCAAGGCTTTTCCTAAAAGCATCACCGTTACAGCCTTTGCCATGGAAAAAGAATTGGTTTTTGAAAGCTGATTATAGCCGTTCCAGTATTGTTCGTGAACTAATTTTCCATCTTTTACAACCAAAAAAGAAGCAGTGTTGGAATGAATTAAATCATCAACTATGTTTTTCGGTAATTCCGTTTTATTATATTCAGAGGCTTCTTCCCAAAGTTTCGGACTTTCGGTAGCGATGATATTGCTGGAGAAAAATTTTCCGTCATCAATATTGGCGCTTGATTTACCCCTTAAATATGTTTTTGAAATTCCATTGAACAGATAGCCGTATCCGAGAATATAGATGAGGATAACAGCGATGATGAGAATGATTAAAAAGCCTTGCAATATAACGAGCCACATATATTTTTGATTTGGATTAGTTTAAAAACAAATCTATTCAAAAAAAGTGTATGAAAAAAGCCCTGATTTCTCAAGGCTTTTGGATTATATTTTAGAAAGTAAATTTCTGAAGTTTGTTTTCTCGTCGATGATCCTTCTTAACTCGGAAACAGGAACTCTTTCCTGCTGCATCGTGTCTCTGTCTCTGATCGTAACCGTGTGATCCGTAAGCGAATCGTGGTCTACAGTGATACAGTAAGGCGTTCCGATCGCGTCCTGTCTTCTGTAACGTTTTCCGATCGCATCTTTTTCTTCGTAGAATAAGTTGAAATCGTATTTTAAATCGTTGAAAATATTTTCTGCATATTCTGCCAAACCGTCTTTCTTCATTAACGGAAGAATGGCTGCTTTAATTGGTGCTAAAGCTGGCGGTAATGATAAAACCGTTCTTTCCGAGCCATCTTCCAATACTTCATCTTTTAGACAATGAGAGAATATAGAAAGGAATAATCTGTCTAAACCTACAGAAGTTTCGACTACATAAGGAACATAGTTTTCGTTTCTTTCCGGATCGAAGAACTGCAATTTTCTTCCAGAGAATTTTTCGTGAGCTTTTAAATCAAAATCTGTTCTTGAGTGAATACCTTCCAGTTCTTTAAACCCAAACGGGAAATTAAATTCAATATCAGCTGCAGCATTTGCATAGTGAGCCAATTTCTCATGATCATGGAATCTGTAATTTTCGTTTCCTAAACCTAAAGCCAAGTGCCAGTTAAGACGTTTTTGCTTCCATTGTTCGTAGAATTCCAGTTCAGTTCCCGGAGCAACGAAAAATTGCATTTCCATTTGTTCGAATTCACGCATTCTGAAAATAAACTGTCTTGCAACGATCTCATTTCTAAATGCTTTTCCGATTTGAGCAATACCAAAAGGAAGTCTGTGACGTGAAGTTTTCTGTACGTTTAAGAAATTAACGAAAATACCCTGAGCTGTTTCTGGTCTTAAATAAAGATCCATCGCAGAATCTGCAGAAGCACCTAATTTAGTTCCGAACATCAGGTTGAATTGTCTTACTTCCGTCCAGTTTTTAGAACCTGTATCAGGATCAGCAATTTCCAGTTCTTCAATTAAAGCTTTTACATCAGCAAGATCTTCATTTTCCAATGATTTTGCCAATCTTGAAAGAATAGCCTCTCTTTTTGCTCTGTATTCCAAAACTTTTGGATTCGTAGCTTCAAATTGAGCCTTATCGAAAGAATCACCGAATCTTTTCGCTGCCTTTTCAATTTCTTTATTCTCTTTTTCTTCAATTTTCAAACAGTAATCTTCCACCAAAACGTCTGCTCTGAAACGTTTTTTAGAGTCTTTATTGTCAATCAATGGATCGTTGAAAGCGTCTACGTGTCCTGATGCCTTCCATGTTGTCGGGTGCATAAGGATCGCCGAATCGATACCCACAATATTTTCGTTAAGCTGTACCATCGCTTTCCACCAATATTGCTTGATATTATTTTTTAATTCGGCACCGTTTTGTCCATAATCATAAACCGCGGATAAACCATCGTAGATCTCACTCGAAGGAAAAATAAAACCATATTCTTTAGCGTGAGAAATCACTTTCTTGAAAACATCTTCTTGCTTTGCCATAATTTTTTTAACGTCTGAATTGCAAAAATAATGTTTTTTATCGGGAAAATATTAATATCGGGAAGAACCTATATTGGATATAGTCAATAAAAGGCAACCGCCTAAACCAACAATCAATAGAATACCGGCAATAATCAAGAACAGTATTCTTATAGTTCTGTGTTTTTTAGGATCTGTAGCAGCTAATGTAAGTGCAATTATGACAATAGAAATAATTGCCAGCGTTACGAAAAAGCTAAAATATTTTTCCATAATTTTTTAAACATTCCTATTTTACGAATGTAAAGAAATTTGATGAAGGTTGTATTAAAATTTAAGTAAGAAATTTTTTCAGGAGCCGGGAACCTGCTTTCTCTACTCGCTATTTTGTTATAATTGGCGCGGCGGCGGAGCCGCCGCGCCAATTATAACAAAATGAGCTCAAACATGCCGTTCAATCAGGGCTAGATCAGTCGAAAATCTCTACTTTTGTCCTATGTTAGAAATTCTTTATCGTGACGAACATCTTATTGCGATTAATAAACCAAGCGGATTATTGGTTCATAAATCTTTTTATGCAGGAGAAGCAGATACCTATGCCATTCAGGAGTTGAAAAAACAGATTGGACAAAAAGTTTATCCTGTGCATCGTTTAGACCGAAAAACTTCGGGTGTTTTGCTGTTCACTTTAGATAAAGAGACATTGAGAATTATGAGCGATCAGTTTGCATCACGGGAAGTAGAAAAGAAATACATAGCAATTCTTCGTGGCTGGGCAAAAGAAGAAGAAACCATCGATTATGATTTGATTAACGAAAACGAAGTCAAACAAAATGCAATCACGTATTATCGCCGTTTGCAGACTTCGGAAATAGATTTACCTTTTTTAAAACATCAGACTTCAAGATATTGCTTAGTTGAAGCCATTCCTGAAACGGGAAGATTTCATCAGTTGAGAAAACATTTTAAACATATTTTACATCCGATTTTAGGCTGTCGTAAACACGGTTGCAATAAACAGAATAAATTGTGGCTGGAAACATTTGGGATAACAAAAATGACGCTTCACGCCCATCAATTGATTTTTAATCATCCGATTTCTAACGAAAGAATTACGGTAAATGCCACTATAGATGATGAGTTCAAGAGAGTAGGGGATATTTTGAATTTCGATTTGAGTTCGTATTCTTAAGTTTAAATTAGACGCAAAGATTTAATTATCTAAACTTTTGATTTTAGAAAAACAAAGGCAATAAATTTATTTCGCAAAGTTTGAAAATATTGCTTCATTAAATCAACTTTGATTAATTCTTTGCTCACTTGAATAAGTTCGGTTGAAAAATAAAATCTTTGCGTCAAAGAATATCTTGTTGATTTTACACTTTATAGATGATGCTTATAAAAGATTTTCACATAAAAATATCACGAGTTAACCGAAGATTAATTTTAAAATAAGTATTTTTGTAAAACTTTTTTTCAATGTACAAATCGCTTATTCGTCCCATCCTTTTCAAATTCGATCCGGAAGAAGTTCATTATTTTACTTTTTCAATGCTTAAGAATTTTTCTTTTTTAACGAAGCTTTTTCTTCCAAAACCAATTGTTGACAAAAGACTTGAGAGAGAAGTTTTTGGGTTAAAATTTAAAAATCCGGTGGGTTTAGCCGCAGGTTTTGATAAAAATGCAGTGCTTTTTAATGAGCTTTCAGATCTTGGTTTCGGGTTTGTAGAAATCGGAACTTTGACACCAAAAGGACAGCTCGGAAACGATAAAACAAGACTTTTCCGTTTAAAAGAAGATTCTGCGATTATCAACAGAATGGGTTTTAATAATGAAGGTGTCGACGCGGCTGTTGAAAGATTAAAGAAAAATAAAAACGTTCTGATCGGTGGAAACATCGGGAAAAATAAAGTAACTCCTAATGAAGAAGCGGTAAACGACTACAAAATTTGTTTCGAAAAATTATTTCCTTACGTAGATTATTTTGTGGTGAATGTGAGTTCGCCAAACACTCCAAATCTTCGGGAATTGCAGGATAAGGAACCTTTGACACAATTGTTGGGGACTTTACAGCAAATGAACACCGAAAAAGCAAATCCAAAACCAATTCTGTTGAAAATTGCCCCGGATTTGTCTGATGATCAGCTTTTAGATATCATCGATATTGTAAAAGATACAAAAATTGCGGGTGTCATTGCGACAAACACGACACTTTCAAGAGAAGGGCTGAATTCAGAAAATAAATCTGAAATGGGCGGACTTTCCGGAAAACCTTTAACCAAAAGATCAACAGAAGTTATCCGTTTTCTTTCTGAAAAAAGCAACAGAGCTTTTCCAATTATCGGAGTTGGAGGGATTCATACTGCAAAAGACGCGATTGAAAAACTGGATGCCGGCGCAAGTTTAATTCAACTATACACGGGGTTTATCTACGAAGGTCCGGAATTGATCAATGAAATCAATCAGGAGCTTTTGAAAAGAGCGAGCAGATTGCCAAGATAAAAAATAATAGGAAGAGAGTTCAACGTAACTCTCTTTTTTATTTTGTTTTTACAACAGATGCATTTTTTACATCAACCGTCAAGGTATAAGCCGGAACAGTCGAACTTTTTTGCACGTTAAATTTTACAACTTTGGTTTCCTTATTTTTTGTGACTTTAGTGTCATAAATATTATCAAGACAGCTTTCTGTAAGGAATTCTTCATAGTTTTTATAATTCCAGTCTTTGGTAAAATACAGAACTCTGTAGCCTTTTTCGCCTTCACTCGCACCGCACATTCCGCAGGCATTGAAATTGGAAGAATGCTCAAAATACAGCAAGACCCGATTCCCTTTTTCTCCCGAAGCAAAGGAAATAAGTTCATTTCCACCATGTTTATTGATGATGTCAAACGTATTGATCTTTTTGTTATTCGGCAAAATCAGATAATTATTGTAGCGATAAATCATATCATTTCCTGTAAATAATTTTGCAGAAAGTGTTTTTTTATCTAAATAAAAATTTCCCAGAATAGGATTTCCTTTAAGGTCATCTTGCTGAAATACAATTGATTCTTTAGGATTTAATTTCTCTGCAATTTCCTGAGTTTTTTCAACGGTTTGAGGCGAAGTAATATTTTCTCTGAAAATTTTCGAATTCTGTTTTTGCTTGCTTCCAAAATTATACAAAGATAATTTTCCGTAATCATAAATGCCCGTCAACGGAATTTTTTTCTGATACTTATCGTAATAATACCATCCGTCAACAAAATATTGATAAAGGCTGCAGTCCGGAATTCCAGCATAATATAACTGAATGGTAATGGGCGATCCGGCAATTTCTCCTTTGAAAATCTGTGAAGAGTCGGTTGTTTTCTTAAGTTCAACTTTTTGACAGAGAAAATAGGTTATATTTAAAGAAAATAATAAAATAAAGAGTTTTTTCATGGTTTAGATATCGTTAGTTTTTGGCTTTATCAGAGGAAGAAATGAGCGATGGTGTAAATGATTAACCCTACCAATCCGCCGACCAAAGTTCCGTTGACTCGAATGAATTGAAGGTCTTTTCCGACTTCCAGTTCCAGTTTTTCGCTTAATTCTTTTCCCTGCCAGTTTCCGACGGTTGAGCTGATGAGGTTGCCGAACTGATGCGTATTTTTAAGAATATATTTATAAGCCGTTACGCGAACCCAGTGATCAATTTTGTTCTGAAGATTTTCGTCAGTTTTTAAATTTTGTGAAAATTCATTCAGATTTTTTGATAAATAACTTTTTAGTGAAGACTGATCTTCCTGAAGTTCTTTTGTCAATGTATTTTTAATGGAAATCCAGATGTCGATGGAGTACTCATTCAATTTATCATTTTTAAGAAGATCGTTTTTGATGGTTTTAAACTCTTCTTCCCATTTTGGATCATCTTTAAGCTCTGTCGAAAATTCATAGATTCTTTTTGTGATTAAACCTCTGATTTCATGTTCCGGATCTTCTTCAACTTCTTTGAAAAAATCTGAAAGCCCGCTTGCAATTTTTTCGGCAATTTTATTATCCACAAATGACGGAATGAAAGAATAACTGCCTTTTTTTACCCGATCCTGGATCATTTCGTCATTTTCAATAATATAGTCTTTGATTTGCTTAGAAAGATTAGTAATGATTTTCTGATGATCTTTTTTGTCTAAAAGGTAATTGATTCCATTTCCGAGAAGGGCATTCAATTTAATAGTATCGGTCATTTCCGATACTTTTTTGCTGATAAACTGGCTGACTTCCGAATCATCAAGTTTATTCAAAATATCTAAAACAATATCCGAAAGATTTCTAATTAAAACTTCCTGATTTTTCTCTTTGGAAAGCCATTCTCCGACAAAATTTGAAATTTTAATTTTCTGAATATACGGTCGAATATTTTGTGGTGAAAGAAAATTGCTGACCACAAAACTTCCCAGATTATCTCCCAGCCGTTGCTTGCTGTTTTCAATCAGATTAGTGTGTGGAATCGGCAATCCAAGCGGATGACGAAATAATGCAGTCACCGCAAACCAATCTGCCAAAGCACCTACCATCGCCGCTTCGGAAAAAGCACGAACGTACCCGATCCAATGAGAATCATTGGTTTTCTGCAATATCGTTGTGATTATAAATACAATCGCCATCAGCACAAATAATCCGGTGGCAAATGCTTTATATTTTCTTAGCTGTTTTCTTTTTGCTTCATCATTCATATTCTCAAATTTAGTAAATTTG
>Ga0157375_10000416_pt1 | contig 38766 bp, 41 predicted proteins | sample M35metaG_FD_115311 | JGI IMG/M metagenome (GOLD analysis project Ga0157375, IMG submission 115311) | Miscanthus rhizosphere microbial communities from Kellogg Biological Station, Michigan, USA - M3-5 metaG | ecosystem: Host-associated > Plants > Roots > Rhizosphere > Soil | place: USA: Michigan... | reverse complement strand
CTCGAGCACCTCGGCGTCACCTTCCACCGCAACGAGGAGGGCAAGCTCGGCACCCGCGCCTTCGGCGGCGCCTCCGCCGCCCGCACCTACTACGTCGCCGACATCACCGGCCAGGCGATCATGCACGTGCTCTACGAGCAGCTGATGAAGTACTCCGAGGACGTCGCCCGCTACGAGGAGTGGTTCTGCACGGCGCTGGCGATCGACGAGCAGGGCGAGTGCTGCGGCGTCGTCACCCGCAACGTCGCCGACGGGCAGATGCAGCTCTTCACCGCCAAGGCCGTGATCCTCGCCTGCGGCGGCAACGGCCAGGTCTGGAAGCCGACCACCAACGCGCTGATCTGCACCGGCGACGGGATCGCGATGGCCTACCGCGTCGGCGCCAAGCTGATGGACATGGAGATGATCCAGTACCACCCGACGACGCTGGCGGGCAAGGGCTTCCTGATCACCGAGGGCGCCCGCGGCGAGGGCGCCCACCTGCTCAACGCCAAGGGCGAACGCTTCATGGAGCGCTACGCGCCGAACAAGATGGAGCTGGCCTCGCGCGACGTCGTCTCGCGCGCCGAGCAGACCGAGATCAACGAGGGGCGCGGCTTCCCCGACGGCACCGTCGCGCTCGACATCACCGTCGTGCCGAAGAAGCGCGTGCACGAGGCGCTGCGCGAGATCGTCCTCGTCGGCAAGGACTTCGCCGGCGTCGACATCACCCGCGAACCGATCCACATCAAGCCCGGCAACCACTACACGATGGGCGGCGTCAAGACCGACGTCGACGGGCGCACCGACGTCCCCGGCCTCTACGCCGCCGGCGAGACCGCCTGCGTCTCGGTCCACGGCGGCAACCGGCTGGGCGCCAACTCGCTGCTTGACACGTTGATCTTCGGCCGTCGCTCCGGCGTCGATGCCGCCGCCCGCGCCAAGCGGATCGAGGGCGCCAACCCCTCGCGCGACGTGCTCGAGGCCGAGCAGGCCAACGTCGGGGAGATCGCCGCGCGCGAGAAGGGCTCCGGCCGCCGCATCTCGGAGATCAAGCAGGAGCTGGGCGAGACGATGGACGGCAAGGTCGCGGTGTTCCGCGACGAGGCCGGCATCACCGAGGCGCTGGAGATCGTCCGCCGGCTCAAGCAGGAGGCCGGCTCGGCCTACATCGACGACAAGGGCAGCGTCTTCAACCAGGACATGCTCGGCGCGATCGAGCTCGGCTACATGCTCGACAACGCCGAGTGCACCTGCATCGCCGCGCTCGAGCGCAAGGAGAGCCGCGGCGCCCAGTACAGGACCGACTTCCCCGAGCGCAACGACGAGGAGTGGCTCAAACACATCGACCTGCAGCAGGGGGCCGACGGGCCCGAGCTCTCATACTCAGAGGTGACGATCACCCAGTGGGAACCCGAAGAGAGGAAGTACTGAGCCGATGGCCGCTTACACGCTGAAAGTCCGTCGTTTCCAGCCCGAGAGCGGCGAGGGTCCCTACTGGGAGGAGTTCGGCGTCGACCTCGACCCCTCGCTCTCGGTCCTCGACGGCCTGCTGCAGGCCAAGGACCGCGAGGACGGCTCGCTCTCGGTGCGCTGCTCCTGCCGGGCGGCGATCTGCGGCTCCTGCGGGATGAAGATCAACGGCCAGTCCGGCCTCGGCTGCAAGACCCAGATCGGCGAGGCCCAGCACCAGGCAACCAAGAAGGCCAACGCAACGGCAAGCGGCCCGCGGACGCGGGAGTCCGGTCGCGAGATCGCCGGTGATGATGAGCGCGACCGGACGGGAGCGGAGGAGGCCGCGATTGTCATAGAGCCGATGGGCAACATGCCCGTGATCAAGGACCTGATCACCGACATGGAGTCGACCCACTGGACCAAGATCCGCCGCGTCACCCCCTGGCTCCTCCCCCACGGCGCCCCACCCGAGCGCGAGTACGTGGTCGAGCCCGAGTCGATGATCGACATCACCCAGTCGATGGCCTGCATCCAGTGCGGCGCCTGCGTCTCCTCCTGCCTCTCGATGGAAGCCGACCCCGACTTCATCGGCCCCGCCGCCCTCGCCAAGGCCTATCGCTTCGTCGGCGACCCGCGCGACGCCGAGACGAAGGAGCGCCTGCACGACCTCGCCGAGGACCCGCACGGGATCTACGACTGCACCCACTGCTTCAGCTGCATCGACGCCTGCCCGAAGGGGGTCGCGCCGATGGACCAGATCATGCGCCTGCGCCGCAAGGCCGGCGAAGAGGGAATCGACGATCCCCACAATGGCCACAACCACGAGATCGCCTTCACCAAGATCATCGAGAAGAAGGGCACGCTCGACGAGGCGCTGCTCCAGCAGGAGTCCTACGCGCCCGGGGCCAAGGGCAAGCTGAAACCAACCAAGGGGGCGATCGAAGGCCTGGGCAAGTCGCTGCCCACCGTGCTGCGCGCGATCAGGAGCGGCAAGGCGCGCTCGCTGGCGAAGCTGGTCCCCGGCGTCCACCCGAAGCTGCCCGGCGACGCCCAGGACGAGGTCAGGGCGATCTACAGGCACGCCGAGGAGCACCGCGAGGAATTCAACATCTACATCACGGGCGAGGAGGACGTCGAACCCGAGCCCGACGAGCCGACCGCCGCGGTCATGGCGGACGAGGCGAAGGCCGCCGCGGAGAACGAGACGGAGGGGTCATGAACAACGGTCAGATCAAGGTCGCCTACTGGCCCGGCTGCGTCTCGCGCGGCTTCACCTCCGAGCTGCACGGCTCGATGGCCTTCACCGCCGAGAAGCTGGGGATCGAGCTGGTCGAACTCGACCGCGCCAACTGCTGCGGCGCCGGCGTGATCGCCGAGCACAACCAGGAGCTCGCCGACACGCTCAACGCCCGCACCTTCGCCCTCGCCCAGCAGACCGGGCTGGCGATGATGAACATCTGCTCGACCTGCCAGGGCGCTCAATCAGAGTGTCAGCAGAGATTGGACGCCGATTCTTCGTACCGCGCCCACATCAACGAGGTGCTGAGCGGCCAGGGGCTCGCCTACGAGAAGGACAAGGACGGCTTCACGAACAAGAACTTCCTCTGGCTGCTGGTCGAGGACTACGGCCTCGACCGGCTGGCCGAGAAGGTCGTGCGGCCGCTCTCGGGCCTGCGCGTCGGCCCCTTCTACGGCTGCTACGTCGTCCGCCCCAAGGAGCGGCTCGGCTACGACGAGCACCCCGACCGCGACATCTACCTGGAGAGGGTGATCGAGGCGCTCGGCGGGCAGGTGGTCGAGTACGACGGGGCGCGCAAATGCTGCGGCTTCCCGGTGATCACGATGAACCGCGAGACCTCGCTGCGCCAGGCCGGAACCCACGTCGGCGACGCGATCGACGCCGGCGCCGACTGCCTCGTCACCCCCTGCCCGCTCTGCCACCTCAACCTCGACATGCAGCAGCCCGACGCGGCCAAGGTCGTCAACCGCGACCTCGGCCTCGCCGTCCTGCACCTGCCCCAGCTGGTCGGCCTCGCCCTCGGCGGCGAGCCCAAGCAGCTCGGCATGAGCAAGCACATCGCCTCGACCGGCTGGGTCGAGGAGCGGCTGAACAGCGTCCCTGCATAGTTCCGTCCATAGACTGTGTCCATGGTAGGATCTGTTTCGATGAGGACGATGCCCGCCGGCGAGTTCAAGCAGACATGCCTGCGACTCCTGGACGAGGTCGGCGAGTCGGGCGAGCCGATCGTGATCACGAAGCGAGGGAGAGCCGTGGCACAGCTGGCGCCCCTCAAGCCGGAGCGCGCCGAGGACTGGCTCGGGGCGATGCGCGATCGAGGAGAGATCCACGGCGACCTGGTCGCGCCCGCGAGCGAGCCGGACGAGTGGGAGGCGTTGCGTGGGTGAGGCTGTTGCTCGACACCCACGTCTGGCTCTGGCGCCTGCTTGACCCGAAACGAATCTCCGCCCCCGCCGAGGAGGCGATTTCCGATCCGGGCAACGAGCTGGTCCTCTCGCCGATCTCGACCTGGGAGACGCTGGTGCTCGCGCGCAAGGGCCGCATCGAGCTGACGCCGTCGCCGGGCGAGTGGATTCTCGATGCCCTGAGGCGCTCGGGTCCGACCGCGGCGCCGCTATCTCATGGCATCGCGCTCCGCAGCGAGAAGCTCAACGGTTTTGCCTCGGAAGATCCAGCGGATCGATTCCTGGTGGCGACCGCGCTCGAGCTGGAGCTGGCCCTGGTCACCGCGGATGGAGCGATGCGTGAATTCGAGTCCGTGGACACGCTCTGGTAGCGAGCTGGCCCGCGGGTCCTGTCACCACGGACTCCCCCATGTGCTCGGACGAGGCTATGCCGCGCCTTCCGCTATGGGGGACCGCCGCCGCGCCAACCGCGGGAGAGGCCGACACGGTCAGCGAGCCAGCGAGCCCCAACGGTGTCAGTGAGCCCATGGGCGACGATCGAGCAGACGATCGTGATCGCGGCCACGTCGAAGATCAACTCGCCCTGACCGACATTTGACTTGAGCACGAAGAGGGCGAAGAGCATCGAGGCGACGCCCTTCGGTCCGAACCAGGCCATGAAGGCACGCTGGGCTCGGGGCAGGCGGGTGCGCCAGAAGGAGAGCTGCACCGCGGCCGGGCGGGCGACGAGCAGGGCGAAGACGACGAAGACGACCAGCGGCGGGATGCTGTGGTCGAAGCCGGTGGCGACGATCAGGGCGCCGAAGACGAAGAAGGTCAGCACCTGGAAGACGGCGCCGGCGTTCTCGGCGAACTCGACGAACCCCTGCGGGACCTCGCGCTCGGTCGCGGCCATCGCGATCCCGCAGACGAAGGCGGCGATCAACCCGTTGCCGATCGTCACTTCGGAGAGGCCGAAGGCGACGAGCGCGAAGCCGACCGAGTAGATCCCCTCGTAGCGCGCGGTCAGGCCGCCGCCGGGGAGATGGTGGTGAAGGCGGCCACCGAGGGCGCCGAGGCCGAAGCCGATCGCCCCACCGACGAGCGCCTCGCCGGCCAGCTTCGCCGCTTCCCCAGCCGGGTCGCCGCCCGGCCCGGCGAGGACGAGGAAGAAGAGGACGAGGGGCAGCGCCAGGCCGTCGTTGAGGCCGGACTCGAGGTTGAGCGTGTGGCGCACGGCGCTCGGCACGAGGCGCGAGGTGACCACGGCCGAGGTGACGACCGGGTCGGTCGGCGAGAGCACCGCGGCCAGCAGGAAGGCCTCGGCCCAGCTCAGGTCCGGGAAGAGCGCCTTGGCCGCCAGCGCCAGGAGCGCCATCGTGATCGGCATCGCGATCGCCAGGGCGCGGGCGACCGGGCTCCAGTGACGGCGCAGCAGCTCGCGCTCGACGAACATCCCGTCGGAGAAGAGGGTGAGGATCAGCGCCAGCTCGACCAGCTCGACGATCGACTGGTCGGTCGCATCGACGCTGACCACGCCGGCGGCGGCGAGGCCGATCCCGAGCGCCACCGAGAGCACCGAGGCGGAGAGCACGGTGCCCCGGATCAGCCCCGAGAGAGCGCCGACCAGCGCCAGCAGCCCGCCGAAGAGCAGCACCGCCGCGCCGAAGCCGATGTCCATATATGGGCTTATATGGGTTCGGGCCGAGGAGTGCCGGAACGGGACAGATAGCATCATGACAGCAGTATGGATGCTGCTATGATGCTTCCATGCGCACCACCGTCACCCTGGACCCCGATGTCGCGGCGAAGCTGAAGGAGACAGCGAGGGACTCCGGCATCTCGTTCAAGGAGGCGCTGAACACCAGCGTACGGCGCGGGCTGGAGCGCGGCGAGGCGCGATCGCGGCCCTACAAGCTTCCCCCTGCCCGGGATCTGGGAGTCAAGCCCGGCGTCAACTTGGTCAAGGCCCTTCAGCTTGCGGGTGAAATGGAAGATGCCGAGACGATTCGCAAGATGCGCCTCGGCAAATGAAGCTGCCCGACGTCAACCTGCTCCTTTACACGACTGACGAGTCCTCGCCTCACTGCGATCGAGCCCGGGGTTGGCTCGAAGAAGCGCTATCGGGTACCGAGGAGGTCGGCTTTGCCTGGCTGGCCTTGGTCGGCTTCATTCGCATCTCGACCAATCCGGCGGCCTTCGCGACCCCACTTTCGACCGCCGGGGCGTTTGAGCACGTCGACAGTTGGCTCGGCGCGCCGGTCGCCACGGTCGTGAAACCGAGCGATCGTCATGCGAGCCATCTGCGCGAGCTGCTCGAATCGGTAGGCAGCACGGCGGGCAACCTGACCAGCGACGCCCACCTGGCCGCGCTGGCGATCGAGCACGGCGCCGAGCTGTGCTCCCACGACACCGATTTCGCCCGCTTCGAGGGACTGCGCTGGACCGACCCCCTACGCTGACGGCCCCGGACGCCGCCATGCGGCGTCCTCGGTCGCTCGCGTGCAGAGCACGCCACGCTCCCTGCGTCCTTGCCTGGCGGCGTCCGGGTCTCGTCAGAGAAGCGCTCGCTGAACCAGCAGCTCTGCAATCTGGACGGTGTTGGTGGCGGCGCCCTTGCGCAGGTTGTCGGAGACGATCCAGAGATCCAGGGCGCGCTCGTTGCCCGGGTCGCGGCGGATGCGGCCGACGAAGACGTCGTCGCGGCCGGCCGCCTCGACCGCCATCGGGTAGCGCCCCGCGGCGGGGTCGTCGAGCACGGTGACGCCGGGCGCGGCGGCGAGCAGCTCGCGGGCGCGGGCCGGGGCGAGCGGCTCACGCGTCTCGACGTTGACCGCCTCGGAGTGGCCGGTGACGACAGGCACGCGCACGCAGGTCGCGCTGACGCGGATAGCGGGGTCGCCGAGGATCTTTCGGGTCTCGTCGATCAGCTTGCGCTCCTCGTCGGTGTGATCGTCGCCCGCGGCGAAGCTGCCGGCCTGCGGCAGGGCGTTGAAGGCGATCCGGTGCGGGTAGACGGAGGCGACGGGATCGCCGCCGTCGAGCACCGCGCGCGACTGCTCGCGCAGCTCGTCGATCGCCGCCTTGCCGGTGCCGGACACCGCCTGGTAGGTGGAGATCACGAGGCGCTCGATCCCGGCCGAGTCGTGGAGGGGCTTCAGCGCGACGACCATCTGCATGGTCGAGCAGTTCGGGTTGGCGACGATCCCCCTATGGGCCGCGAGGTCGTCTGGGTTGACCTCGGCGACGACGAGCGGCACGTCGTCGTGCATGCGCCAGTAGCTGGTGTTGTCGACGACGACAGCGCCGGCCTCCACGAGCTTCGGCGTCCACTCGGCGCTGACCGCACCGCCGGCGGAAGAAAGCACGACGTCGAGCCCCTGAATCGACTCCTCGCTCAGCGCACGGATCTCCAGCTCCTCTCCCCCCCACTCGATCGACTTGCCGGCCGAGCGCTCGGAAGCAAACGGCACCACCTCCGCCACCGGGAATTCACGCTGTGCCAGCAACTCGAGAATGGTCGTTCCGACCAGCCCCGTGGCTCCAAGCACACCGACCTTGTATCCGCTTTCGGGCATCGGCGCCGAGTATGACGAAGCCCCCCACCCGCGGGTGGCGCGGAGGGAGGGGGTATTCGGACGGGTGAGTCCGCTAATACCCCCTCCCTCCGCGACAGGACCCGCGGCCGAGGCGTATGACAGGACCCGCCGCCGAAAGGCCTACCGAGAAACGGCCGGCCTGTGATCGCCCATCGGATCCTCCGGCTTGACCGCATCCGCCCCGAGCTCGAAAGCCGTATGCAACGCCTTGACGGCATCGGGCACCCGGTCGGCCGAGATGACGCAGGAGATCTTGATCGGCGAGGTCGAGATCATCTCGATGTTGATCCCCTCGCCGCCGAGCACCTCGAAGACCCTGGCGGCGACGCCCGGGTGGGAGCGCATGCCGGCGCCGACGATCGAGACCTTGCCGATGCGCTCTTCGCTGCGCACCCCCTGGCTGACCGCCAGCGCGCCGACGGTGTCGGTGGCGGCGGTCAGGTCGGCTCGGTCGACGGTGAAGGAGAGGTCGGCGAGGGCGTCGTCGCCGACCGGCTCGTTCTGGATGATCACATCGACGTTGATGCCGGCCTCGGCCAGCGCGGTGAAGATCCGCCCGGCGACGCCAGGCTCGTCGTTGACGCCGGTCAGCGTCACCCGGGCCTCGCCGTCGGAATGGGTCACTGCGGTTACGAAAGGCTGCTCCACGGTCTCCTTCTCGCTCTCCTCTTCGCTGACCACGAGGGTACCGCGGCCGTCCTCGAAGCTGCTGCGGCAGTGGATCCGCACGCCGTTGTTGCGCGCGTACTCGACCGAGCGCAGCTGCAGGACCTTCGCCCCGGAGGCCGACATCTCGAGCATCTCCTCGTAGGAGGTGACCGGGAGCTTGCGCGCGTCGGGAACGATGCGCGGGTCGGCGCTGAAGACGCCGGCGACGTCGGTGTAGATCTCGCAGACGCTGGCGTCGAGCGCGGCGGCGAGGGCGACGGCGGTCGTGTCCGAGCCTCCCCGGCCGAGCGTCGTCACGTCCTGGCTGTCGGTCGAGACCCCCTGGAAGCCGGCTACGAGGACGATCCGGTCCTGCTCGAGCGTCTCGCGGATGCGCTCGGCGCGCACGTCGACGATCTTCGCCTTCGTGTGGAACGAGTCGGTGACGATGCCCGCCTGCGAGCCGGTCAGCGAGATCGCCTCATGGCCCATGTCGTGGATGGCCATCGCGCAGAGCGCGCAGGAGATCCGCTCGCCGGTGGAGAGGAGCATGTCCATCTCGCGCGCCACCGGGCGGTCGGAGATCTCCAGCGCCTGGGCGACCAGCTCGTCAGTCGTCTTGCCCCGCGCCGAGAGCACGGCGACAACGCGGCTGCCCCCCTCGCGCGCGGCGACGATCCGCCGCGCCGCCCGCTTGATCTCCTCGGCGCCGGCGACGGAGGTGCCGCCGAACTTCATCACGACTATGTCGGCGCCCGAGCCGTTCATCGGAACAGCCGAGGATAGTCGCGCCAAAGCCGGGGCGTCTGTTAACCAAATCTTTTCAATTTCGACACAAGGAATTCACGGCTGGAAGGCGCCGGTCGGGCAGGGTGCCGATACATGCTGGTAGAACCGCCGGCTCCCCAGTCCCCCGAAACGCCCCTGCGAATCGCGAACCTCGAGGTTCGCCCTGCCGAGTTGCAGGTGATGGCCGACGAGCGCAGGGTGGGTTTCACCGTGCGCGAGTTCCAGCTCTTCTTCCTGCTCTACAACCGCATCGACAGCGTCGTGCAGCGGCCCGACATCTACGAGTTGCTGTGGGGCGGCGAGATGCCGCGGCGCAACCGCTCGGTCGACGTGCTGGTGCGCAAGGTGCGAGCCAAGCTCGAGCAGGCCGCGCCCGAATGGCGGTACGTCCACACCCATTTCGGGATCGGCTACCGGTTCAAGCCCGAACAGGCTCGCTGACACTCCGCCGCTCACTGGGCACGGAGAAGGGGCTGAGCGATACCTTCCCCTGCGATGTTCGACTCACTGGCCCGCCTCGCCGACGGCCACGCCCGCCGGACCGGCATCTTCGCGATCGCCTTCTTCGTCATCGCCGGGGCGCTCGGCGGCTCGGTCGCCTCGCGACTGGACCCCTACGGCGCCGACGACCCCGCGACCGACTCGGTCAAGGCGCGCCAGCAGCTGGAGAACGCAGGGCTTCGCGCACCGGGCGTGCTCGTGCTGCTTCACGACGCGCCGGTCGCCAAGGCCTCCACCCGCGGTCGCGTCGCGGCGCTCGAACGCGAGCTGCGCCGCCGCGGCGACGTCCAGTCGGTCAGCGACTACTACAACACCCGCTCCCAGGACTTCGTCTCCCGCGACGGCGACTCGACCTACCTCGCCGTCGCCCTGAAGCCGATCGCGGACAAGGAGTACCAGGAAGCCGGCGGCGACATCGCCGACCAGCTCGCCGGCAGGCCGGGCATCACGGTCGGCGGGGCCGCCGTCGCCCAGGAGCAGGTCAACAAGCAGGTCGAGGAAGACCTACGCAAGGCCGAGATGCTCGCCTTCCCGCTGCTCTTCCTGCTCTCCTTCGTCTTCTTCCGCAGCCTCGTCGCTTCGCTGCTGCCGGTGATGATCGGCCTGCTGGCGATCGTCGGCACCTTCCTCATCCTGCGGATCGCCAGCGAGCTCGGCTCGATCTCGATCTTCGCGCTCAACCTGACCAGCGGGCTCGGGCTCGGGCTGGCGATCGACTACAGCCTCTTCATCGTCTCCCGCTACCGCGAGGAGATCGCCAAGGACGGGCCCGGGCTGGCGGCGATGCGCCGGGTCCTCGCCACCGCCGGGCGCACCGTCTTCTTCTCCTCGCTGACCGTCGCCGCGGCGCTCGCCTCGCTGCTGGTCTTCCCGCAGCGCTTCCTCTACTCGATGGGCCTGGGCGGCTCGCTGGTCGTCCTGCTCACCGCGCTGATCTCGCTGACCGTGCTGCCCGCCGTGCTGACCCTGCTCGGCACCCGCATCAACTCGCTCGCGCCGCGCTTCCTGCAGCGCCGCGCGGAGGCCGACACGCGGCCCGACGAGCAGGGCTTCTGGTACCGGCTCTCGCGCTTCGTCATGCGCCGTCCGGTCCCGGTCGCGACGCTCAGCGCGCTGCTCCTGATCGTCCTCGGCCTGCCCTTCTTCCACATCAAGTTCAACACGGTCGACCCCACCGTGCTGCCGGAGTCGGCCAGCGCGAGGCAGGCCTACGACAGCGTCAGCTCGGAATTCCCGCCCTACCGGGAAACGCCGATCTGGATCTCGGTCGAGCGCGCGACGCCGAAGGCCACCGTCGCGCTCGCCGCGCGGGTCCGCCGCACCCCGGGCGTGGCCGCCGTCGCTCCACCGCAGCCGCTGCGAGGTGGAGTCAGCGCGATCCGGGCGACCTCGCGGAACCCGTTCAACTCGGACCCGAGCAAGGCGACGGTGGAACGGATCCGGCATCTCGCCGCGCCGCCGGGGGCGAGCGTGCTGGTCGGCGGAGCGACGGCCGACTTCATCGACTTCCAGGGCAGCCTCACCCGCCACCTGCCGATCGCCTTCGCGATCATCGTCATCGCCACCCTTGTCATCCTCTTCCTGATGACCGGCTCGGTCGTGCTGCCGGTCAAGTCGCTGATCATGAACGTGCTCAACCTCAGCGCCGTCTTCGGCCTGATGGTGCTGATCTTCCAGGACGGACGGCTCGAAGGCCTGCTCAGCTACACCAGCAGCGGCGCGATCGAGCAGTCGATGCCGATCCTGCTCTTCGCCGTCGCCTTCGGCCTCTCGACCGACTACGCCGTCTTCCTGCTCTCACGGATCAAAGAGGCGCGCGACAACGGCGCCTCGGACTCGGAGTGCGTGGCGATCGGGCTGGAGCGGACGGGGAGGATCGTCACCGCCGCGGCGCTGCTCTTCGCCGTCGCGATCGGCGCCTTCGCCACCTCGAAGATCATCTTCATCAAGCAGAACGGGGTCGGCACCGCGCTGGCCGTGCTGATCGACGCCAGCATCGTCCGCGCCCTGCTGGTCCCCTCGCTGATGGAGCTGCTCGGGAAGTGGAACTGGTGGGCGCCGGCGCCACTGCGGCGGCTGCACGACCGCTACGGGATCAACGAGGCGGCGCTGCCCGAAACGCCCCAGTAGGCTCGGACGCTTTGGCGCACGAGCCGGATCCACACCCAGCGGAAGTGGCCGACGCGACCCGCCGCACGCGACTGGCCAACGAGCGCACGGAGCTGGCCTGGTGGCGGACCGGGCTGACCGCGTTGGCCGTCGCGCTCGGAGTCGGCCGGGTGGTGCCCGAGCTGAACAACACTGCCGTGCGCTGGCCCTACGTGGTCGCCGGCGTCGGCTTCGCCATCTGGGGAATCCTCGCGATTGCCTACGGGAGCAGGCGGGGAGCGCGGGTCGAGCGGGTTCTCGACAGAGGCAGGTTCCCCGCCTCGGAGGGATGGATGCGCCCGGCGCTCGCCGTGGGCGGTATCGCGCTCGGAGCGCTGACGGCGATCCTCATCCTTTTGGACTAGTGGTGTGACCGGCAACGGTCGATTCTTCCGGCGAGGCATCGAACAGCGAGGGTTCGAAGCCGGTCAGCGCCGGTTCGGCCGCGTAGCCGAGCGGTTCCAGTTCGAACAGTTCCTCGACGCTGCGCAGGAAGGAGAAGTGGTTGTAGTAGGAGGCTTCTTCGACCGTGCCCGGGGCGAGGTAGGGCGAGAGCAGCAGCATCCCCACCTGGCCGCCGCCCCCAACCGGTTTGACCGGCCCGGTCGCCGGCTGCTCGCCGCCGGCCGGCGCCGGGGGCGGTGGCAGGTTCGGGTATTCGGGCGTGGCGCAGCAGGCGCTGGTGTCCGGTTCCGGGCTCGTCTGGGGCGCCTGGTCGAAGGTGATCGCGATCAACCCGCCTTCGTTCTGGTAGGCGGACGAGGCGGTGATCTCGGGCACGACGGTTTCGAGGAAGCTCTGGCTGGCCCCGAGGCCCGCGGGCTGTTCGGGGGCGCAGGGCGTTTCGCTGCCGTCGTGGCAGGCGTTGGGCACGACGTATGAGAAGGAGGGGGTGTTTTTCGGATCCTTCAGGTCGCTGGCGAGCTGATCGAGACCGGCTTCATGCTGTGCGGCTTCGGGGTCTTCGCCGAGCGCGGCGAAGTAGGCGAAGGGCTTGCGCCAGGCGGCCACGGGTTCAGGTTCGGTGTAGGCCTTCCAGGTCAGCTTCGCTTCGGTCAGCTGCCCGGGGAGCGTTTTGACTTCGGCCGGATAGACGCAGCCTTCGCCTTCAACCTGCCCTTCCACGCTCAGGGTCCCAGGCGTGACCGGCGTGCTTTCGGGGCAGTTCTGCGCCGTCTGCGGCGTCGGGCCCTGGCCGCTGAGCAGGGCGATCTCGTTGGCGAGCCCCGCCTGGGCGACGGCGTAGTAGTTGGGCAGCAGCTTGCCTTCGCCGGCCAGCGTTTCCGCCAAATACCGCGCCGTGGATTCCTTCCCGAACGCTTCTTCGTAGCCATGGCCTTCGAGCACGATCAGGAAGACGTGCTTGATTTCCGGCAGCGGTTCTTCTCCCTCTTCGGGGTCGAAGGGCACCGGGTTGGGGGTGGGGGCCGGTTCGGCTTCAGGGGCTTCTTCTTCGACCGGCGCTTCCAGCGGCGCTTCGGGGACGGCGGCGGCGCTCGGCGCTTCGGCAACCGCTTCCGGCGCTTCCGCGACGGGTTCTTCGACTTCGGCGGGGGCCGGTTCACCAATTTCTTCGAGGATGATCGACGCCGCCCCCGCCCCCTGGGCGAGCGGATTGGTGACCGAGCCGAGCACGACGCCGGCCGCCAGCAAGGCCATCACGGCGACGGCCGCAACCTGCGGAGAGGGCATGAAGCTCCAGCGATCGTCCTTCTCCTCGCCGGCATCGCCCGCGGCCGGATCGGCGGGCGCGCCCGGGTCGCCCGCGTCCTTGCCCTCGCCGCGACCGCGCCCCTTCAGAGCGGCGACGCGACTCGCCACCACGGCGGGCAGGGGGCCGCTCCTGGCGCCGCACTCCACGCAGTAGCGCTGATTTGCACCGATGGCCGCGCCGCAATCGTCGCAGCGCTCGCCTGCGGCGTTGGCGGAACCCGCGTCGTTGCCGGAAGCAGTCACTCGACCTGCAAGTCTCGCCGCCTGGGACGCCCAAATTGTGAACATCTTGAGTACTACCGTTAACAACTGATCTGGCCGATTAACAACTCGGAAACATCTTGCGCGGGACCGCCGCGACAATCCATGCGACTTGACGAACTTCTCGATGCAGAGCGGAGACAGCTGCGCATCCTGTGGGGCGGCGTTGGCCCCCGACCAGCGATATTGCCTCCAGTGTGGTCAGCGCTGCGGCGATCCGAGGCTGCCCTTCATGGATGCGGTCGTGCTGATGAACGCGGTGGCACAGCCGGCGCCGGTCCCGATGCCGACGCCGAAGAAGAAAAAACGGTCCGGTGTCTCTCCCAACGCCGCGCTGATCGCCGGGGTCGGGACGCTCCTGCTCGCGCTCGGCATCGGTGTGCTGATCGGGCGCTCCGGCCACCAGGAAGTCGCCCAGACGGCTGCCGCCCCCCAGGTGATCAAGGTCGGCGGCGGCGGCGAAGAAGCGACCGCGAGCGCTTCGAAAGGCAAAACCACGACCGGCGGCGGCGCAGCGAACGCGAAGACCAAGAAGCAGAAAGAAGCCGCGGAAAAGGCGGCGGAAGCACACCCCGCGGCGGAAGAAATCATCAAACCGGCGAACGGCGTGAAGCTGGCGCCGCCTACGGTCAAGCCCGGCGACAAGTGCGAATCCGGCGCCGCCGGCTGCGAAAACGGCGAATTCACCGGCAACTTCTTCGGCGAATGAGCATGCTGCCCAAAGCCCTGCGCAACCCGCGGCGCGCCGCCAAGGCCGCGACCAACGGCGGCCCGCCCGTCGCCGCAGCCAACGGTCACGGCCCGGCTCCGGCGCAGAAGCCGACGCCGCCACGGGGACCGGCGGGCCCGGCCCTTGGCCAGGAGCTGCTCGTCGACCTCGAACGCAGGCGCGACCAGCTGGTCGCCCGTGTCGCCGAGCTGCAGTGGGACCTCGGCGGCCTCGTCTACGAGATGGCGATCCGCAACCAGATCAAGGTCGAGGTCCTGGTCAAGCGGGCGGTCGCCCTGCAGGACGCCGACGCCGAGCTGAGCGAGGTCGAACGGATCGTCCGCACCGAGGAGACCGGCGCCGCCGGAACCTGCTCCAGCTGCAGCGCCCCGCACTCGAGCGGCGCGACCTACTGCTGGCAGTGCGGCCAACCCCTGCTGCCCCAGGTTTCGAGCGACTCGATCCTCCGCCGCTGAAGCGCGGCACGAGCTCAAAGTCTGCTCTCCGGTCGTCTGACCAAGCAGAGCAAGGACGCAGGGAGCGCGGCGTGCTCTGCACGCGAGCGACCGAGGACGCCGCTATGCGCCGGTCAGACGGCCGGAGAGACTCAGCCGAAGCGGCCGCTTACGTAGTCGCGAGTCCGTGGGTCATCCGGGTGGCTGAAGATCTTTTCGGTGTCGGCGAACTCGATCAGCGCCCCCGAGGGCTCGCCGTGGCTCGAGTCGAGGCTGAAGAACGCCGTGCGGTCCGCGACCCGGGCCGCCTGCTGCATGTTGTGGGTGACGATGACGATCGTGAAGCGACCTTTGAGGCTGTGCATCAGGTCCTCGATCGAGGCGGTCGCGATCGGGTCGAGCGCCGAGGCCGGCTCGTCGAGCAGGAGGACGTCGGGTTCGATCGCGATCGCGCGGGCGATGCAGAGCCGCTGCTGCTGACCGCCGGAAAGGCCGAGGGCGCTGTCCTTGAGCCGGTCCTTGACCTCGTCCCAGAGGGCGGCGCCGCGCAGCGCCTCCTCGACCCGCTCGTCGAGGCCGTGCCGCATGCCGAGGTTGCGCGGCGCCCAGGCGATGTTGTCGTAGATCGACTTCGCGAACGGGTTGGGTTTCTGGAAGACCATGCCGATCCTGCGCCGCACCTCTACCCGGTCGACGTTGCTCGCGTACATGTCGTGGCCGTGGTAGAGGATCTCGCCCTCGATCCTGAAGCCGGCCACCGAGTCGTTCATGCGGTTGAGGCTGCGCAGGAAGGTCGTCTTGCCGCAACCCGAGGGCCCGATCAGGGCGGTGATCCGGTTGCGCGGGATGCGCAGGTTGACCGCCGCCAGCGCCCGCTTGCGGCCGTAGTAGACCGACACCTCGCGGGCTTCGAAGACGGAGTCGAGGCCGGCCTCCCGGCTCGCGGCGCCATGGACACCGGCCGGGCCGGCGATCGGCCCGCTCTGGATCCGCACGCGGCCCGGCACCGGCGAACCGCCCCCCTCGAAGCTGTCGAAAGCGCCGCTCATCGGGTCATCCTCGCACGGCTGCGGGCAAGCAGCGCCCGCGCGCCGAGGCTGGCGAAGAGGATCGCCGAGAGCAGGACCAGCGAGCAACCCCAGGCGCGGGTGAAGCCTTCCGGGTTCGCTTCCTCCGAAAGGGTGAAAATCGTGAACGGGATGCTGGGAAGTTCTTCGAAGATGTTGAAGTTGAATTCGGTGCCGACGGGGGCCGGGGTGAGGAGAAGCAGGGGCGCCGTCTCGCCAGCGGCGCGGGCGACGGCGAGCACGGTCGAGGTGACGATGCCCCCCAGCGCGGTCGGCAAGATCACGGTCAGCACCGAGCGCCAGCGGCTGACGCCGAGCGCATCGGCGGCTTCGCGCAGGCTGTTCGGCACCAGCAGCAGCACCTCCTGGCTGCCGCGGGCGATCAGCGGCAGCTCGATGATCGCGAGCGCGAGCGCCCCCCAGAAGGCGGAAAGCGTCTGCGTCGGTTTGACCAGCAGCACGAATATGAAGAGGCCGACGACGATCGAGGGCAGCCCGTTCATCAGGTCGAGCGTCGAGCGCACGAACCCGGAGACGCGCGAGCCGGAGAACTCGGTCAGGTAGATCGCGATGAGGACGCCGATCGGCATCGCGATCGCCGTCGCGACGACGACGATCAGGCCCGTGCCGAGGATCGCCGGGCCGATCCCGGTCGGTTCGCCGGTGAAGAGGAAGTCGAGGCTGATCGCCTTGGCCCCGCGCGACGCGACCGTGTAGACGACGATGCCCAGCACGGCGACCGCGGCCACGGCGGCGGTGGTGGCGCCAACCTCGGCAACGACGTTGACGACGCGGCGCCTGCGCAGGTTGCCCGAAGCGGTCAGCGGCGCGGTGGGGTCGAAGCCGGCTTCGCTCACTTCGCCATCCGCGTGTAGTCGAAGCGGCGCCCGATCCACTGGGCGAGGAGGTTGGAGACCAGCCCGATCACGAGCAGGATCACGCCGCAGTAGTAGAGCGATGCGATGTGCATCTGGGTGATCGCGCCGGGAAACTGGTTGGCGATCCGCGCGGCGAGCGTGTCGCCCGTTTCGAACAGGCTGGCGTTGATCCTCGAGCCGGCGCCGATCACCTGGGTCACCGCGATCGCCTCGCCGAGGGCGCGGCCGAGGCCGAGCAGGGAGGCGGCGGTGACGCCGGAGGCGGTGGTCGGCAGGACGATTCCGCGCACGACCTCCCAGCGGGTCGCACCGAGGGCGCTGGCGCCGTCCTGCATGTCGCGGGGCACGGCGAGGAAGAGATCGCGCGAGATCGAGGCGACGATCGGGATGATCATGATCGTCAGGATCAGGCTGGCGGTGAAGACGCAGGCGCCGGTCGTCTGCGGCGGCCCGAAGAGGGGGATGAAGCCGAACCAGTCGTGCAGCCACGGCTCCAGGGTCGACTGGACGAAGGGAGCGAGGATCAAAATTCCCCAGAAGCCGAGGATGACGCTGGGGATCGCCGCCAGCATCTCGACCAGCGGCGAGATCACGCCGCGCACCCCGCTCGGGGCCAGCAGGCTGAGGAAGAGGCCGATCGAGATCGCGATCGGGGCGCCGATCGCCAGCGCGACGAAGGAGCTGACGACGGTGCCGAAGATCAGCGAGCCGGCGCCGTAGACGTTGAAGTTGGGCTGCCAGGTCGTGTGGACGAGGAAGCCGAGGCCGAACTTGGAGATCGAGGGGCCGGCGCCGTGAACCATCTGGTAGGCGACCAGGACCAGGACCACCGCGCCCAGCAGCGAGGCGAGCGCGCAGAGGCCGAAGAGGAGAGCGTCGCCGAGGCGATCGATCCGGCGGAGCCTGCTCGCGGCGCGCGCGTCTCGCCCGTCGTTCCCCGCCGGCATGTAGGCCGGATTCGCCGTGGTCCCGCTCATCGGCGCGCAGCGTAGAGGAGATTCGGCCGTCCGTTCGGACTTGCGCGTGATTTTCACAACTTGGTTACAAGTCACTTACAAGTCGGTAACAAGTCGTAAACGTGACCTTCTCTGATGGCACTCAATCGTGCGCTGCATCTCTTTCACAAGATTGAAACATGTGTGGGTTTCCACGACCCCATGCTGTGCCCTGCTCGGGCTGCTCCTGCGCCCGCGAGAGACATCGAAACGAGTCGAAAGGAATTCTCTTGAATCGCATCAGGTTGCTTGGTGTGGCCATCGGGGCCGTGCTGGTAATGGCGACGGGAGTGGCCAATGCATCCGCCACCGGCCTCACCGGAGCCGGTTCGTCGCTGGTTGCGCCGCTCATGGCCAACTGGATCAGCGGCTTCGAAATCAAAGAAGGCATCCCGGTCAAATACGCCTCCGTGGGCTCCGGGGCCGGCATCGCCCAGATCACCGCCCGCACGGTCGACTTCGGCGCCTCCGACGCGCCGCTGACGCCCGAACAGGCCGGCGCCTGCAACAGCTGCGTTCAGATCCCGTGGGCGCTGACGGCAACCGGCATCGGCTTCCATCTCCAGGGGGTCAAGAAACTCAACCTGACCGGGCCGCTCCTCGCCGGCATCTACTTCGGCAAGATCACCAGTTGGAACGATCCGAAGATCAAGAAGCTCAATCCAGGGGTGAAACTGCCTGGCCTGAAGATCACGCCTGTGTTCCGCAGCGACGGCTCCGGTGACACCTACGCCTTCACCAGCTACCTCTCCAAAGTCAGTGCTGCGTGGAAGAAGGAAGTGGGCTCCGCGACCAGCGTCCAGTTCCCCCCCGGGGGCGTCGGCGCCAAAGGCAACTCGGGCGTCACCTCGACGGTCACTTCGACCAACGGTTCGATCGGCTACATCTCGGCCTCCTACCTGATCGCCGCCGGCCTCGGCGCCGTGGCGCTTCAGAACAAGGCGGGCAAGTTCGAGCTGCCGAACCTGAAGAACATCGAATCGGCGGCGTCCTACGTGACGCACCTCTCCAACGCCAACACGGTGAACATCACCAACCCGCCGGCGAAGGCCTCGATTGCATACCCGCTCTCGACCTTCACCTACGCGATCGTCCCGCACAACGCCCCACAGAAGGGCTTCCTGCAGCAGTTCCTCAACTACGCGGTCACGACGGGCCAGAAATACGGTGCGGCCCTCGACTTCGCGCCGCTGCCGAGCGTCGTCTCCACGGCAGCCAAAAAAGCGATCGGCTCCCTCTAGGAGCTGGCCCCGGCGTCGCGCCGGTCAGGCAAACGCCTGGCTGGCGCGGCGGCGCAGGTCGGCGTTGAGCATCCCGGTCACCTGACTGGGGCTCTCGCCGGCGGCGGGGATCGCATCCCCGATCAAACCGCTGGCACGGAAGCCGTAGAGCGGTGCGTCGAAGCCCGCCGCGCGGATCTTGCGGACGATCTGCACGGCTGAGGGCGTGTCGGCGCCGGGACCGCAGAGAACGATCGCGGTCGGCTCGAGCGCGCCGAGGGCGCGCTCCATCCGCTCCTCGCCGAGCTCGTCGGAGAGCATCAGCACGCGGAAGCCGGCGCGGCGCAGGGCGAGGTCGAGCGCCTGGGCGTGAACCGCCTCCAGCTCGGAGCCGCGGCTCGAGTCGAGCAGCAGGATGCCCGCCGGGCGCGAGGCCGGCGAGGCGAGGCGGCGGGCGCCGTGCAGCCAGCCGGTCGCCCAGCGCGCGGCGAACTCCAGCTCCGCCTCGCGCTCGGGGTCGGCGGCAAGCGCGTCGATCGCGGGCAGCAGCATCTCCTCCACGGTCCGCTCCAGCGGCCGCAGCGCGAGGCTCTCCTCGATCGCCCGGTCGGCGGCGTCCTCGTCGAAGCTCTCGAGCGCAACCCGCAGGCTGTCGCCGTTGGCCGGCGCCTCCTGGCGCTGGCGCGCCAGCTCGATCGCCGAGGAGATGTTGCCGGTGGTCGCGAGCGCGTCGCGCAGCGTCTGCAGCTCGACCAGCTCGTAGTTGCGGTGGTTGCCGACGGTGCGCTTCGGAACGGGATAGCCGTAGCGGCGCTCCCAGCTGCGCAGCGTGTTGGGGCTGACGCCCAGCACTTCGGCGGCGGCGTTGGTTCGGATTCCCGGCATGCGCAGCATTCTGGCACCGGAATCCCGGGTTTACACCGGTTATGGACAGATTTCAGGAATCTGTCAGCGATCTTGCAAGGCGGCAAGTCGGACAATGCCGTCAGCCACTGGCGGAATTGCCTTCAGCATCGAGCACGCCGACGCCGACCGGCTGGCTGACGGCGCGGGCGCGCCACATCGCCTCGTCGGCCTTGTGCAGGAGCCGGTCGGCGTCGTTGCCGTGCTCCGGACAGGCGACGACGCCCGCCGAGATCCCGATCCGCAGGCCACCCGCACGCTCGAGGTCGTCGAGCCGGCTGAGCAGGCGCTCGGCCATCTGCACGCCGCCGACGGTGTCCTGTCCGGGCGCCAGCACGCAGAGCGCATCCTCCTCAAGCCTGAAGGTCTCGTCGACCAGCCGGACGCTCTCGCTCAGCGCCGCGCCGACCACGGCGAGCGCCGTCTGACGACTACCGCCGGCATCGTCGTCGCGCGCCCCCGGTCCCTCGACGTCGAAGACGGCGAGGGCGAAAGGCTGCTCGTAGCGCCGGTGGCATTCGAGCAGCTGGTCGAGCCGGCGGCGCATCTGCCCGGCGCGGTAGAGGCTGGGGTGGTCGGCCTCCACGGTCGCCCCGGTCCCATCGCGCTCCCACAGGGCGCCGACCGCGGTCGCCGTAACCGAGCCGAACTCCTCGGCCAGCTTCTGCGCGGCGACCGCGAACAGCTCGCCGTGGCGGCCCGCCATCTCCTCGTGCAGCCTGCCGAGCAACGAAGCCTGCAGGGTCGAGACCTCGCGAGCGAGCTGCCCGGCGCCGGACCCCGGCGAACCGGTTCGTGTGGGAGCGTCTGTCGCCACGCCGAGACCTTGGCGATTCGAGCGGACGCCAGCCGATCAAAAACCCGCAAATTGCGGCCTGACACCCGTCTAGGCGAAATGGCTAGATCTATCTACTCGAGGGTGCGGCGGCCGGCGAAGGCGTTGCCGAGCGTGACCTCGTCGGCGTGCTCGAGGTCGGCGCCGATCGGCAGGCCGCTGGCCAGGCGGGTGACGGTGACCTGACCGCGGAGCTGGTCGGCGATGTGGAGGGCGGTGGCCTCGCCGGTGGTGGTCGGGTTGGTGGCGAGGACCACCTCGCGCACGTCGCCGTCGGCGACGCGGCGCAGCAGCTCGGCGATCTTGAGGTCGCCGGCGTCGACCCCGTCGATCGGCGAGAGGGCGCCGCCGAGCACGTGGTAGAGGCCGCGGTACTCGTGGGTGCGCTCGATCGGAATCACGTCGGCGGGCTCCTCGACCACGCAGATCGTCTCCTGCTCGCGACTGGAGTCCAGGCAGATGCGGCAGAGGGGACCCTCGGAGAGATTGAAGCAGCGCTCGCAGAGGCCGACCTTCTCCTTCACCTCGCGGATCGCAGCGGCCAGAGCCGCGGCCTCTTCGTCGGGTGCGCGGAGGATGTGAAAGGCGAGGCGCTGCGCGGTGCGCTGGCCGATCCCCGGCAGCCGCGAGAGCTCGGCGACGAGACGGGAGAGCGGCGCGGGACCTTCGCTGCTCACATTCCCGGGAGGCCCATGCCTCCCATGCCGCCGGTGATCCCGCCCATTTTCGAGCCCGCCAGGTCCTGGGCGGCACGCAGCGCCTCGTTGACCGCGGCCTGCACCATGTCGGCGAGGATCTCGGCCTCCTCGGGGTCGATCGCCTCGGGGTCGATCGAGATCTCGCGCAGGGTCAGGTCGCCGCCCATCTTCACCTTGACCATGCCGCCGCCGGCGCTGGCCTCGACGACCTCCTCTTTGAGCTGTTCCTGCGCCTCCAGCATCTGCTGCTGCATCTGCTGCGCCTGTTTCATCAGCGCATTCACGTCGAAACCTCCCGGACCGCCCCTCGCCATCAACCGACCTCCTCGGCATCGAACTCGCTCTTGATCTTCTCCACCAGCGCCTCGTGATCGACGCCGCCCCCGGCGGGGTCGGCCTCCGCCGGGGGCGCCTCCCCGTCGAGCACCGCGTAGCCGGGGCGCAAGGCCTGCCCAAGGACCGTCCCCAGCGCCGCGGCCAGCTGCTCGCGCTTGTCGGGCGCTTCGGCCTTGCGCTTGTTGAAGGTGTGATCGGCGGGGAAGCCGACGGTCACGCTCCCCTCGGCAGCGTCGAAGGCAACCGGGCGCGCCCCCTCGAAGGTGGCCGCCAGCGCCGGCGCGGTTTGCATCAGCTGATCGAGGACCGCCGGCCAGACTCGAACGACCTCCTCCATGTCCAGCTCTTGGCCCGCGGGTCCTGTCGCGGCCGGCTCCCCCATGTGCTCGGATCCGGCTTCGCCGGCTCCTCCGCTATGGGGGACCCCCCCGTCCGCGCCACCCGCGGGAGAGGAGTCGGCCTCGGGCTCCGAGAGTCCCTCTGCCGGCGCTCGTCCCTCGGGAGCTTTCTCAGCCACAGGCTCGCCGGCGGGCGTGGGTCCTTCGGAAGCTTCCGCCACCGGCGACTCGTCGCCGGGGGAAGCGCTCTCTGAAGCTGGCGATGCTTGGGCCTCAGCCGGAAGCGCGTCTTCCGCGGGTGGCGGAGGGGAAGGGGGGGTTTGGACGGGTGAGTCCACTAACCCCCCCTTCCCCTCCGACAGGACCCGCGGCCGAGGCGCTTCCGTCCCGCGTTGCTCGAGTCTCTCGATACGTCGAAGGAGTCCCTCGGTGCTGGGATCGAGGTCGGGACGAGCTGCTTTCAAGAGGGCGATCTCGACCGCCATGCGGGCGTCGTCGCCCTCGCGTACTGCGGTCAGAGCTGCCGACAGCTCGTCGATGGTGCGGACGAGGGTCGCCGCTCCTATCGCCTGAGCTTGCGCGGACAACCGCCCTTCGTCGGTCGCGGTGACGACGAAGGTGTTGGGCACCGTGCCGACAGTCTGGGTGACGAGCAGGTGGCGCAGGTGGGCGAGCAGGTCGCGGGCGAACTGGGAGGGGTCGCGGCCGGAGCGGGCCATCTCCTCGACCCCGAGCAACACCGCCTTGGGATCTTCGGCGATCACCGCGTCGACGGCGCCGAAGAGCAGCTCGGCATCGGCCGCGCCGAGCAGCTGCAGGACGTCTTCGAGGCCGACCCGGCTGCCGCCGTAGGCGACCAGCTGGTCGAGCGTGCCGAGCGCGTCGCGGAAGCTGCCCGAGGCGGAGCGGGCGATCGTCGCCACGGCGCCCTCGTCCACCTCGATCGACTCGGCGGCGGCGACCCGGTCCAGCACCTCGGAGATCTGCTCCAGCGAGGGCCGCTGGAAGTCGAAGCGCTGGCAGCGGTCGGCGATCGTCGCCATCACCTTGTGCGACTCGGTGGTGGCGAGAACGAAGGCCGTGTTGGGCGGCGGCTCCTCGAGCGTCTTCAGGAAGGCGTTCCAGGCCTCTTTGGTCAGCATGTGCGCCTCGTCGAGGATGTAGACCTTCCAGCGGCCGCCGGTCGGCGCGTAGGCGACCCGCTCGCGCAGGTCGCGGATGTCGTCGACCGAGCGGTTGGAGGCGGCGTCCATCTCGATCACGTCGAGCGAGGTGCCGGAGGCGATCGTCAGGCAGGACTCGCACTCGCCGCAGGGGGCGACGGTCGGACCACCGCGTTCGCAGTTGAGCGAGCGGGCGAGGATCTTCGCCATCGAGGTCTTGCCGGTGCCGCGCGAGCCGACGAAAAGGTAGGCGTGGTGGACCTTGCCCCGCTCGACCGCGTTGCGCAGCGTGCGGACGACGTGCTGCTGGCCGACCACCTCGTCGAAGGACCCGGGGCGATGGCGGCGGTAGAGGGAGGTCGAGTCGCTGGCTGGAGGCACTGGGGCCAGTGTATCCACGGCCACCACGCCGCCTGTGTCGCCTTTTCCGCGCTATGCGCCCACTAAAGCGACACATCACCCCGGTAGGTTGCGCCGGTGCCGACCGGTGTCCGCAGATGGTTGACGCCTGCCGCCTGGGTCGCCGCCGTGGCGGCGCTACTGCTGGCGGTCTTCCCGGTCGGCTTCCCCAACTACGACACGATCTACGCGCTGCTCTGGGGACGGGAACTGGGCGAAGGCCTCGACCCCGACCGCGGCGCCGCGCTCCCCCCCACGCCGCATCCCCTGGCCGAACTGTTCGGCCTCCTCACCTCGCCGTTCGGTGGCGGGGCGATCGACCTGACGATGGTCGTCGCCTACATCTCGCTCGGCCTCGTCGGCTACCTCGTCTACCGCCTCGGCGCCCTTTGGTTCGACCGCCCGATCGGCGCCGTAGCCGCCCTGATCGTCCTCACCCAGGCCCCATTCCTATCCAACGGCCTGCGCGCCTACGTCGACCTCCCCTACATAGCCCTCGTCTTGGGAGCCCTTGTAATAGAGACCAAGCGCCCGCGAGCCGGCTGGCCCGTCCTGGCTCTTCTCGTCCCAGCCGGCCTCCTCCGCCCCGAGGCCTGGCTCTTCTCGTTCGCCTACCTCATCTACCTCCAGCTAGATCTAAAGCCGGCCCGTGAAGACTCAGCAGAGCCCCACGAAGCCTCGGCGAAGAGCGGCGAAGCAGCCGAGAGGCGACCCGGGGCGCCCCTCGAACCGGCGGATACTCAAAAACGCGGCCTAATCAGGCCGCGTTTTGTCGGAGCGAGGGGCGCCCCGGGTCGCACCACAGCGGCCTTAGCAGCCCTGACCCTCGCCGCCCCGCTCCTCTGGGCCATCTACGACTGGATCACGGCCGGCAGCCCGACCTACTCCTTCACCGGCACCCGCGAAACCGTAGAAACGCTCGGCCGCCACACCGGCCCGATCGACCTCGTCCTCTACGGCCCACGCGCCCTCGGCGAAGTCATGCAGTGGCCGGGGATGATCGGCGCGCTTGGCGGGGTCATCCTCGCCATCGCCCTGGTCCGCCGCCGCGATCGGGCGCTGCGGCGGCATTCCGACGGCATCCCGGGAGCGGCGATCGGCCTCGCCGCGGCCGTCCTTGCCCTCGGCGCCTTCGCGATCCTGGCCTGCGCGGGCCTGGCGATCATCGCCCGCTACACGATGCTCGCCGGCGCGATCCTGGCGATCTTCGTCGCCCTCGCGCTGCTCGGTTGGCGATTGCTGGAGAGGGGGCATCCCTGGCGCCGCGCCTGGCAGGCCTTCGCCGCGGTCGTCGCGCTGATGTTCGTCGCCTGGGGGCCCAATCAGTACGACCTGCTCTCGCAGGTCGACACCGACCTGACCAACCAGGGGGAGATCGAGTCCGACCTCGGCGACCTGGCCGAATCGGGCGCCTTCCAGAACGTGTCTCGAAACTCCGCGTGTGCGGCTGGCGAGCACCGGACCGAGCGGGGCAAGGACGCAGGGAGGCCGAATAGCAGCGCTATTCGGCCGACTGAGGACGCCGCACCGCGAAGTGTCCGCCGCCGCCAGGCGTGCGAGACACGTTCTATACCGCTCTGCCTGCCGATCTCCGTCCCCAACCACCGGGCTGTGCCGCGCCTCGCCTTCGACCTCGAGGTGAGGCCCTCGCACATCGTCAGCTCCTCCGAGCAGGCGCACCAGCCCCGCCGCGGCTACTTCCTCGACCCGGCCGGTCCCTTCGTCATCCACAACTTCATCCTCGACCCCAACGACCCCTCACGCTTCAGCACCAAGGTCCCCCCCGGCTTTCACCGCATCGCCCACAACGACTCCTGGCGCCTCTACCGTCGCTGCTGACGATTGCAGCATTGTCCCCACCCCGCTGGGGACAATGCTTCAACGAGCGCGCTCGATGGCCTCGACCGCTGCGTGGGTGGCTGCCGCCAGGTCGGGGTCGGCGAGGTTGATCGCCGGTGGCAGCTCGATGTGCAGCTCGCCCGACGGGTCCAACCCCACCCGCAACCCGTTCGAGCGCGAAGCGAGGACGTGGCCGCCGCGGCTGCGCTCGGCGTCGATGAAGTGGAGGTGGTAGCCGCTGACCTCGATCCCCTCGGCGTAATCTGGAAAGCGGAAGCCGAGCATCGTCCCCTCGACGTCCGCCAGCTCGAAGATGTGCTGTTCGGCGACGACCTCGGTCAGCGGGCGGTAGGGCGGCGCCTGGCGTGGAACCGAGCGGGCGCGGACCAGCTCGAAGCGTCCGTCGAGGCGGATCGCGCAGGAGGCCGCCTCGGCTGGGATCAGCTCGTCCAGTCGTGCCAGAAGGCCTTGATGGTCGAGCGGGCCGTCGATCGTGCCGTCGATCGCCGGCTCGAACCGGGCCACGACGGCGAAGGGCGTCCGCTCGCCGGCCCCGACCTCCTCGACCACCCCGTCCACGTCGGCCCGGTAGAAGCGCCCCTCGATCGCGATCATCTCGCCGTCGAGGCCGTTGAGCGTGCCCAGGCCGAGGTCGCCATGTTCCCCGAGCTCGGCGAAGCTGAGGTCGCCGTCGTAGGCGCCGTCGAGCAGGGCGCCGATCGTCGAGGCCTGGAAGAGGACATGGTGCTCGCGCCCGGCGTGCAGTTCCCGCTCGCGCATCGTCTCCACGTGGAGGGCTTTGATCCAGCGCTCGTCGAGCACGTCGCGCAGTCTCTCACCGCCCGGCCGGAGTCGAGCGATCGACCGTGAAAGCATGGGGTCATGGCGGCGATCGAACTGCGCGGCGTGGTCAAGAGGTTCGGCCCGATCACGGCCGTCGACGGCCTCGACCTCGACGTGCCCGAGGGCATCTGCCTGGGACTGCTCGGGCCGAACGGCGCCGGCAAGTCGACGACGATGCGGCTGATCACGGGCCAGGCGCTGCCCGACGCGGGCGAGCTGCGCGCGCTCGGCCACGAGCTGCCCGGCGACTCGAAGGCTGCCCGGGCCAAGATGGGCGTCGTCCCCCAGCTCGACAACCTCGACGTGGACGTCACGGTCGAGGACAACCTGGCCGTCTACGCGCGCCTCTACCGGGTCCCCGATGTCGGCGCCGCCGTCGACCGGGCGCTCGACCTGGCCCGGCTGCGCGACCGCCGCCGCGACGCCGTCGACGAGCTCTCCGGAGGCATGCGCCGCCGCCTGCTGCTCGCCCGCGGCCTCGTCCACGAGCCGAAGCTGATCCTGCTCGACGAGCCGACCGTCGGCCTCGACCCGCAGATCCGCACGGAGCTCTGGACGCTGATCGACAACCTGCGCTCCGGCGGCACGACGATCCTGATGTCGACCCACTACATCGAGGAGGCCGAGCGGCTGGCCGACGAAGTCGCGGTGATGACGCACGGCAGGGTGATCAGCCGCGGCAGGCCGTCCGAGCTGATCGTCGAGCACGTCGGCCGGCAGACGGCCGAGGTCTACGGGCCGCCCGACCGCCTCGCCGCCGTGCGCGCCGAAGCCGAGGCCGCGGGACTCTCCGTGCGCCCGGCGGGGCCGGCGATCGCAATCGTCGGCTCCGAGCGGGCCGCCAACGGCACGATCCCCGACGACGCTGTGATCCGCGCCGCCACGCTCGAGGACGTCTTCGTGATGCTGACCGGGGAGAGCGCGGAATGAGGCGTCTCGAACCGCCGGCGATCGGCGGCGTGATGAGCCGCGAGCTGGCCAACTTCCGCACCTACTGGCGCGGGACGACCTTCTCCAGCGTGCTCGAACCGATCGTCTACCTGCTCGCCTTCGGCCTCGGCCTCAGCGCCACCCTGGTCGACGAAGTCAACGGCGTCCCCTACGTGCAGTTCGTCGGCACCGGCATGGTCGCGACCGCGGTGATCTTCTCCAGCGCCCTGCCGGCGATGTTCGGCACCTTCGTCAAGCACCGCTTCCAGAACACCTACGAAGCGATCCTCGCCGCCCCGGTCGACGTCGAGGAGCTGGTCAGCGCCGAGATGCTCTGGATCGGCCTGCGCGCCAGCGTCTACGGCTGCGTGCCGCTGCTGGTCACGATCGGCTTCGGGCTCGACCCGGCCTGGGGGATGCTGCTGACGCCGCTCTTCTGCCTCGTCACCGCGCTCGGCTTCGCCGGCTTCGGCATCGCGATGGCGGCGACCGTCGCCAAGATCGACCAGTTCAACTACGTCACGGCGCTCTTCGTCACCCCGCTCTTCCTCGTCTCCGGCGCCTTCTTCCCGATCGACGAACTGCCCGAGGGCGTGCGGATAGTCGCCCAGCTCAACCCGCTGCACCAGCTGGTCGAACTGGTCCGCGGCGGCGCCTTCGGCTACGAGGCGATCGACCTCGTCCGCTTCGCCGGTCTCGTCGCCTTCGCCGTCGTCATGTGGCGGATCGCCGTCCGCCGGATGTCGGCGCGCTTGATCGACTGAGCGCCGACATTTTGAAAATGGACCGTGCGGCCGCCTTCGAAGCGAGGTCTCCAGGCGTGTCCGTCGCGTTTGGCTCGAGCCGGGCTCACCTGCGGCACCCGCGGCATCCGCTTAAGGCTGCTTCCTTCCGGACCTGACCTGATTCGCGTGCCCACGTCGCGCAGGACCCGGCCGTCAACGCCGCCCGCGGCGCACCGACCCCAAAGGCCAGCCCCTCAGAACGGTATTCGGCCCCGCTAGAGCGGATTGCGGGTTACAGGGCACCGCTGATTCCCCGCCTAGCACGGTCCGTGCTCGATCCTACCCGGCGGCGGCCTTAGGATCATTCCCGCCTTGATCCACATCGACACCGACTCCTTCTTCGTCATCGTCACGATCGCGGCGATCGCGGCGGTGACGGTCGCAGTCGTGCCCTCGCGCTACGCCCCGCCCGTGGTCGTCGTCGAGCTGCTGCTGGGGATCGTCGTCGGCCCCGAAGTCCTCGACCTCGCCGGGACCGACAGCTTCATCGAATTCTTCTCCAACCTCGGCCTGGGGATGCTCTTCTTCTTCGCCGGCTACGAGATCGACTTCGGGCGGATCCGCGGCAGACCGCTGAAGCTCGGCGCCTGGGGATGGCTGCTCTCGATCGCGCTCGCCTACGGGATCGGCGGCGCCCTCGCCGCCGCGGGCATCGTCCTCTCCTTCCTCTACACCGGCTCGGCGATGGCGACGACGGCGATCGGCACGCTGATCCCGATCCTGCGCGACAACGGCGAGCTCAAGACCAAGTTCGGCACCTACCTTCTGGCCGCCGGTGGCATCGGCGAGTTCGGCCCGATCCTGCTGGTGACGTTGGTGCTCTCGACCACCAACCCGTTGCACGAGAGCGCGATCCTGATCGCCTTCGTCGCCCTGGCTTTGGCGATGGCGCTTGTCTCGGTCAAATTCGCCTGGCGCGGCTGGCCGGCGCTGGAGCGCACCTTCGAGACGAGCAGCCAGCTCGCCGTGCGGATCACCGTGGTGCTCGTGTTCGGCCTCGTCCTGCTCGCCAGCAAGCTCGGCCTCGACGTCCTGCTCGGCGGCTTCGTCGCGGGGATGATCGTGCGGCTCGCCCTGCAGGGACACGAGCTGAAAGTGTTCGAGTCGAAGCTGACCGCGGTCGGCTTCGGCTTCTTCGTCCCCTTCTTCTTCATCGTCAGCGGCATCGAGTTCGACCTCGCCGCGCTCGGCTCGGTGACCGCCCTGCTCAAGCTGGCGATGTTCATCTGCCTCTTCCTCCTCGTGCGCGGCACCCCGGCGCTGCTGCTCTACCGCAACGTCCTGGGCACCCGTCAGCGCGCCGCCCTCGCCTTCTACTCGGCGACCGAGCTGCCGCTCGTCGTCGCGATCACGACGATCGCGATCGAAAGCGGCCACATGAAGGCCTCGACCGCCGCCGGCCTGGTCGGCGCGGCGATGCTCTCGACCCTGATCTTCCCCTTCGTCGGCCGCGCCCTCCTGGAGCGAGCGGCCGAGGCCGGCGAGGCCGGCCCGCCCGGCGGCCCATTGCCAAACATCGAGCCCACCACCGCCTAATATCCGAACCCTCCCGGGCGCGTAGCTCAGCGGGAGAGCGCTCGCCTCACACGCGAGAGGTCGCTGGTTCGAACCCAGCCGCGCCCACCACTTCCCCGGTAATCGAACCGGCGACCAAAGACCCCTGAGCCACCCGGCCGGGGGTTTGGTCGTTCTGAGGCAGATTTAGCCCGTTCAGAAGGTCGGAGGCAAGAAGATCGCGGAACGGCTCGGCCAGCGAAACCTCGTCAACGTCCTCGTCGCTGACCCTGATCCACTCGAAGATCGCCTGGTTGAACAGCCGCCGCACCGTCGGGGACGCCTTCGCGTAGGCGGCTTGGATGTCGTCGGTCAGGCTAAGGGCCAGATCGAGCGTCTCCTCGATGTCGTCGAACTGGACCGAGAGCCGGGCGATGATCGCTTCGGCCGCCTCGCGCTCGGCGGCGATCCGTCGCTGCTCCTCGTCGTAAAGCTTGTCCGAAATGCGGTCCTGGTAGTGCTTCTGCAGGAGCTTCCGTTCCTGCTCTTCGAGAGTCCGCAACTCGCCGGTACAGCGGCCGACTTCCCGCTCGGAGATAGCGGACATCTCATCAAGGCGCGCCTTGATCGCAGCCCGAATCCGCTGCTGGCGGGCCTTGGATAGCTGGACATTCCGGTAGTAGCGCTCGATAGCCGCCTCCACGACCTCGACCCGGTGATACGGCTGGTCGCACTGGCGGCGCTGCTTGCTCGGGCAGACGAAATACTCGTAGGTGCCGCCGTTGCCGCTGTTCTGCGAGTAGGTCAGCCGGAGCCCGCAGCCGCCGCAATGAAGCGTGCCCTTGAGGTAGTGGGATGGGTGTTTGCGCTCCCGCTCGCCCGAGAGGCGATGGGCCTGGAGAACGGCCTGGACCTGATCGAACTGAGTTTGCGAGACGAGCGGGTCATGGCGTCCCTTGTAAGTCTGTCCGCGATAGCTCACCCACCCGGCGTAATAGGGGTTCGAGAGGATCGCGTAGAGCGAGGAGTGATTGATCGGTCGGGGGCTGTAGCGGCGGTTGCCACGACTGCGCAGCCCCTTGGCCGCCAGCAACGCCACCAACTCATTGATCGAGAAGCGCCCCGTGGCGTACAGATCGAAAGCGAGTTTGATGAGCGGCGCCCGCTCGGGATCGAGCGCCACCGTCCGCACCTCCCGTCCGTCCACCGTCTCGCGGGTGTTGCGGTACCCGAGCGCCGCGATGCCGGGCGTGCCGCCGCGCTTCGCCTTCTCGGTCGTGCCCTTGATGACCTCACCGGCGAGGTTCTGCGAGTAGAACTCGGCGATGGAACTCATGATGCCGTGGAGCAGCAGCCCGCTTGGCGTCTCGTCGATGTTCTCGGTCGCGGAGACGAGCTGCGCGCCCGCCGTCCTAATTCGCATCGCAATATCCACGTCGTCGGCGCGGTTCCGGGCCAGCCGATCGACCTTGTGGACAATCACCAAGTCGATGTCTTTCTCGGTCGCCAGTCGGGCGAGCATCGCCTTCAGGTCCGGGCGGTCGGCCGTCTTGGCCGACTCGCCCCGGTCGATGTACTCGGCGACGACCTCGGCTTCCAGGCTCGCCGCCTTCCGAATGCACGCCTCCCGCTGTGCCGGAATCGAGAAGCCCTCGGGGTCGTAATCGACGTTGGCTTGCTGCGCCGAACTCACCCGTAGGTAGATCGCCGCCCGTCGGGGACCACTCACGGTCACGCGGCGACCCCGATCCGGCGAATCCCGCCGCAGCGCGGGCGCGGCATCCGGAGCGCCAACTGATCCAGGCGGTAGCTCATCGCGAGCCGGGATACCTGGTAGCGGCGGGCCAAACGCTCAACGTCCTGAATGCCCTTGCTCGCCCAATCGGCCTTGACCCAAGCGCGGGGCATCAGAAGGTTGGCGGCAAAGCGGTCGCAGATTTCCTCGGCCCGATCCTCCGGGGAGCGACCCCGAATGGTCGGGTACAGCCACTCGATGAAGGGGTCGTCCAGAATGTGCTTGGCTTCGTGGCTGATGCTGAAGGTCTGTCGCACGCCAGCCTCTTCAGCCTTGACGACGATCACCCATCCGTCCTTGACGGTCGTGGCGAGTCCCGAAGTCGGCCAGTTGCTACGCCGCCTGACCCGAACCCCCAGCAGTTCGCTCACCAGCTGCTCGGCGGGCACCGGCGGAGCCGTGACCCCTGCGGCCTTCAAGAGCTTGGCAGCCTGCAACTCAGCCACCGCGACGGCTTCGGCCGGGGAGAGGCCACGTCGCGGTACGACCGCTTGAAGCTCGTCAATGACGGACATCGTCGCCTCCGTGTTCCTCGCGCAGTTCCGCCACTAACTCTTCGATCTGGCTGATGTCGCCGTCCGACAAATCTCCGAACGTGGCTCGGAAGTAAGTCCGCATCCCCGGCAAGTTTCGGGAGAGATGCCCTCGGGTGATGCGGTCGATCCGCTCGGGGTCGATGTCCAGAACCTCAGCCAGCCGCCCCAGGCGCTCCGGGGCGGGCGAGGCATAGTCGCCGCGCTCAAGCTTCAGCATCCAGGCCGGGTCAGCGCCAATCTCGCGCGCCACCTGGCGGAACGACAGGCCCTTGCGTTCGCGGGCGCGGGCGATCAATTTGCCGAGTTGTCGGGCTTGGGCTTCGGTCATACATCCACCATCTCCCAGGCTGTTGATGTTGTCAACACCCCCCAGAATATCGGCGGGGTGTCCGTCCGGCAATGTGCGGAAAAGAGGCGGGCGACCTGAACAGGTGTTGCTGTGTCCAGGCCGCCCGCATTGGTTGTTACGCCGTCAGGGCCTCGATCTTGGTTTCGATCTCGGCCTTGCGGTCCGCCGCGCTGTCCTTCAGCGCTTTGTACTCGGCGGTGGCCTCGTCGGCCCGCTCCTTGGCGTGATCGACCTCCTCGTCAATCGCCTCGCGGGCGTTTTCGAGAGTTTCCACGGCCGAGGCGACTGCCCCCTCCGTGGTGGTCTCGCGGACGCGACGGCGGCCGGTCTGGCCGTTCGCTTTCCGCGCCTGGTAGACCGCGCCCCTGACGGAGCTCGGCTGCATCCCGAACTCCTTGCCGACGATGGCGTGGGCCTCTTTCTTCGAGTGCCCTTCGGCCGCCACCGCCTCGACGCGGTCGTAGATGTCCTGGGCTTTGCTCATGCCCAGCACCTCCTTCGGTTAGTGGTTAGCTCGTGCGGCGGGCAGAAAGGCCGCAGCCCTTCCGCCCGCCGCGAAGCCGTCCACCGGCTCATGCTGCCCTCCGGAGGGACGACAGCCGGTCTTCGGCCAGCTTGGTAAAGGTCGGATTCACTTCGATGCCGAGCCAGTCGCGCCGCAGCCGTTCGGCGACGAGTGCCGTGGTGCCGGTGCCCATAAACGGATCAAGCACCACACCGGGGCGACTCGGCGCGAAGCAGTCGCAGCGGCGAAGCGTCCCGACCTCGCGGACGTGGCGCATTCCCTCGCTTGTCTTGCGGCTGACGATTCGGCTCGGCCGGGTCCAGGCGCGGTCGCACTGCACGCAGATCGCTTCGGGGCAAGTGGCAAGGATCGGCCGCTCGATAAGGCCCGCCGGGAAGGTGGCCTGGTGGCCACGCCGGTCGGTGGCGGTCGGGATCGTCCATACGTCGCCGGGGTTCTTGCCGCGCGCGTGGCCGACCCGGCCCGCCGCTTTCAGCTTGCCGAGGCCGGTGTTGTTGCCCTGATAGCGCCGTCCGTGCTCGCTGCGCCGTGGGGTTCCGATCCGGTCGGCCGAGCGGTGCGGCACCCGGATCGCGTCCGCGTCGAAGAGGTAGCGGCGGGTCTTGGTGGCGAATATGACCACTTCATAGGTCGGGCTGAGTCGGTCGGGGGCGCTCTGCGGCAACGGGTTCGGCTTGTGCCAGATCACGACGTTGCGGACTATCCAGCCGTCAGCAGACAAAGCCAGCGCAACCCGCTGAGGGACCAAGAGCAGACTTCCGCGCGGCGCTCCCTGGCGAGGGTGCTTGGCATAGCTGTCGCCCAAGTTGAGCCAGAGCGAGCCGGTCGGTTTCAGCGCCTGGCGCACCTGGCGGAGGACCGAGCGGAGATTCGCCACGTACTCAGTAACGGTCAGTTCTTGGCCGAGTTGATTGAAGACGCCGTAATCGCGGACGCCATTCGCGTACGGCGGGCTGGTTACGCAGCAGTCCACCGATTCGGGCAGGAGTTCGGCCAGCACGTCTCGGGCGTCGCCGGTCAGGACGGTATTCCGGGGAAGCGCCTTCACGACACCCTCCCCGGCGCAACGGTGGCCGGGTCGAGCGTGCCCAGGAACAGCGCCTTGGCGCGCTCGGGAGTCGTCACCGCAAAGAGCGGCCAGGCCGCTGCCGGCAACCCGGCGCAGACATCGACGATCAGAGAGACCCGCTGCTCGGTCGTCGTGATCCAAACGATCCGAGGGAACACCCGCTGCTCGGCCTGCTCAATACCCGCCCGGAAGTAGGCGAGATAGGTCCGGCACTTGGCGGCAAGCGCACCCCGGCCCTCGGTGCCGCAGTCAATCTCGATGAAGTAGCGATCCTCGTACTCACCAAGGCCGAGCCGGGCGAACGCGTCGGGCTTGAGCGCCTGACGACCGCCAGCGCCCGCGAAGGGCCGCCAGCTCGCAGGCTCCGGATCGAAGGCAAGCAGTTCCAGGGCACCGCTGCGCTCGGCTTCGCGGAGCCGGACGTAGGTCTCAGTAACGGCGAGACCGTGCCGGACGAACAACCGCCCCGGCTCCTGCGAAGTGCGACCGCGTCCGACTTCGCCGCGCCAGAGCCGGAGCAGCCGATCCCCGGTCGCGCCCAGGCGATACACGGAACCGGCGGAACCGGCGCGCACGCCGCCAACCCGGCGCTCCAAGCGGACGAGGGCACGGCGCTCCGCGAGCCGGGCGAGGGTCCGCCGAGTCAACCTGGCGTTTGAGGAGGCGTCCGAGCCAGAGGCGAAGAACAGCCGCTCGACCTGTCTTCCCGAGACGACCCCGAAGCGGCCGACCAGTTCGACGATCTCCCGGTCCCGAGTCGAGAGATCGTCGGCCAGGAGCAGGAGGCCCTTTCGGGAGAGCCGGGTCATGGACGACCTCCCGGCTTAGGAACGCGGGAGCCGAGGGACGAAGGAGTCGGAGGCACTACCGCACGGAAAGCGCGCCGGACGCAGGGGAAACGCTCGGAGCGGCTCCACGCGAGCGGACCGGCGACCGGACAGCGAAGGCGACTCACGCCGACCTCCCTCTGCGACCAATCGGCACGTCGTCATTTGCCGGTTCGTGACGGGCAAACAGCGCCGCGTCGACCTCACTCGGCTCCATGCCGTAGCGGGCGGCCGAGGCTGCGCGGACGGCCGTGGGGTCACTCGTCTGCGGACCCGGAGGAAACGTCAGGCCGGTCACGGGTGGCGCGATCGCGCCGTCGCCCAGACCGACCCGCGCCGTGACCTCGAACTGCCCGAGCGCCTGTAAGTCGTCGGGGGTCACGCCGTCAAGCTCGCGGGCCAGCAGCCTCGCGTCGTCGGCGTTCTGCCGAAAGGCGACGAGCGTGGCGGCGTTGGTGAGTGCGGCGCGACTGACCGACTTCGGCAACTGGGTGACGGACTGGACGGCAATGCAGAGACCCACGCCAAGCCCCCGGGCTTGCTCGAGGAGCGTGTCGAGCGGGACCGGCAGATGAGTAAGGACTCGCGGCTCGTCGATGAAGACGAAGAACGGCCGCCGCTTGCTCGGGGCGATCCGGGCGCGCGCCTGCGTTGCGACGTAGAGCGCATGGACGACCAGCGCACCAAGGAACCGGGCGGCGGGTGCGCCTACCTCGCCCGTCGCCAGGTTTACCTCGACGGCTTGACCCCGGCGCATCGCCGCCGTCAGGTCGAGCTTCGGATCGGCCTGGCCAAGAACGGCCCGGAGGCTCGGGCGGCCGACCAGGCTCATCACCTTGTTCAGCGGAGCGGCGACCGCATGCGCCCGCTCGGCCACTCCCATCGCCTCATACGCCTGCCAACCTGAGGCGAGCAGCGGGTCCTTCAACCGCCCGACCAAGTTGCGCCTGAAAATGTCATCGGAGAACAGGAAGGGGAAATCGGCAACGCTGGCCGAGCGGTCTTGAGCCAACGTGACCAAACCGAGACGGACGTAGCGCTCGGACATCGGCCCCCAGGAATCGGCGTAGAGGGAGTGCAGAACCCCATGCACCGCGTCAGCCAAGAGCTCAGCGTTGCCCCGTCCGCTGTGCAGCTTCAAGCCCGGCACCGGCCCACCCGCGCCGGGGTCGAGAACGATGACATCGCGCCGACCGGTTCTAGCCAAGACATCCTCCGCAAGGTCTCCGCGCCCGTCAACGACGAGTACGCCATGACCAGCAGCCAGATCGTCGGCGATTCCGGCGGCCAGAAGAACTGACTTCCCCGAGCCGGTCGGTCCGGCCACAACACAGTGACTCAGGGCAGCTTTGACAGGTAGACACAGATCGCGCTCGGCCCCCGGCCAGTTGGCGCGGGCGAGCCGTCGCCCGGTAGTCGGGATGTCCCGCGACGGCATCCGCAGCGGAGCCGCCCCGAGGGAGAGACCGGGCAGCATCGGGGTGTCGGTCGGCCAGGCGAGCAGGCCGGAAAGCTCGGTGGCCGAAAGGAGGTCGGGAAGCAGCCCCAGGCCATCGCGGACAAGCTGGCGGCCCGTTAGGAAGCGCGGCACTCGCCAGCCGGTCAAGTGACCGTGCGGCGTCGCCAGCGAACGGAGAACCACGCTGATCCGGCCAAGCAGGTGATCGCTCCGCTTGGAGTGTCCGGCCTGCGCGGCGACGACCAGCCGGACGCGAAACATCGGCTCGGCCCCCTTTCCTTGGAGCGCACGGCTCCGCGCCCGCGCCGCCCGGCCCTCCCCCTGCTCCGGCGGGAGCGAGGGCGTCCTGCCGCGCCCGACGATCACTCGGATCAGCAGACGCTCGCCTTCGCTGAGCGGCTGAAGGGCGGCGAGCAGCGCCGGACCAATGCGCCCCGCGTCAGCCTCGCGCAACACTCCGGGGCGAGGCGAAAGCCGCCAGCGCGCTGCCGCCGAAAAGTCGCGCAGCTCCGGCCCAGCGCTATCGAGCAGTCGGAGGCCGGGAAGCTCGGCCCGAAAGATGCCGCGCAGCGCCCCGAGGGTCGCCGGGCTCGTCGTAACCAAGTGACGGATGCCGTCTCGGTCAGCCACCGTGTCGAGAACAACTCGCTGATCAGGACGAAGCCCCGACAGGCTCCGCAGGATTGCCGCCACGGCGTCGGTCCCCACCTCGCGCGGAAACCGAAGCTCGACCGTCGTGCGCCCCTTCACGCTGCCCTCCGCTTCGGGGCGATTCGGGAGGGCTTCGCCTCGGCGTCCTTCTGCGCTTCCTCCCGCACCTGCTTGGCGAGCATCAGGAACGCCAGGGCGATCTGATCCTCGCCGAGCGGCTGGCGGTATTTGGTCCGGATTCGTAGTCGTCGGGTCATATCGTGTGTTGGTTAGTGTTGACTTAGTCAACATTCTCCATCGTCGCGCTGTATGTTGATTAAGTCAACAGTTGTGATCACCACCGCGAGGTGTAGAACCAGACGAGACGGGCGAGAATCAGCGCGGCGAAGAGTCCGGCCAGGGGCAGTGCTATCGCCCTGACGAACCCCGCCAGCTCGTCGCCAGCGACGGCGATCACCACCAAACCGGCAACCAGTAGAAACAGCGTTTCCCGCAGACCGCGCACCGATACTCACGACTCCTCGGAGGATTCTTCGTGTGCGATCTGGTGCATCATCCGCTCGGCCTCGAAGGCCATCGCCGAGATGCGGGCCGAAGCGTCGAGGCCTTCCCGATACGGATCGGGGTCGGCCTTTTCAACGGCCTCGCCGAGCCAGAGCGCGACGGCGATCCCGCAGACGACAACCAGGGCCAGAAAGCCGATCAGGGCGAGCAGTGCTACCAGCACCCCCACTACGACCCCGCCCCCTTGTTCGCCAGTAGTGCGATCTCGTGGCAGGCATATCCGGCGAAGGCGTCGGCAATCGCCTTGTAGCGAGGCTCGCCGAGCGGGGTCTGCTGGATCAGGCGGGCCTCGGTGGCCGAGAGCATCCCGGCGTGATGCAGCGCAACGTGCGTGGTAAAGGCCGCCGCCTCGATCCGGGCGGCGGCAACCTGGGCGGGAAGTTGGGCGTTACGTAGCGTCGTGCTGAGCTGGCGCTCGGCCCGACTCGGGCGCCGGGACGAGGCGACGACAATCTCCTTGGACATCTGCTTCCTCCTTTGCTGAATGACAGGAGGGCAAGTGTTGACCCCAGGAGGCGGCTCGCCGAAGATTTCAATGTTCCCCGCAAATGACGAATGAACTCGATCCCATCTTCCGGTTCGTCCACGAGGCGACGGCCCATTTCCCAAGGCGAAAGCAACGGTTGATGGCTGCCTACTACGTCCGGGCGCTTCAGACCGGCAACCCCGTCAACCTCCGCCAGGCGGTACCAGCGAACCTGTACCCGGCGGTGCGCCACTTTCTGGCCGAGAGCGATTGGGACCACCGCGAGGTGATGTGGCGGGCAGCGGCCCAGGTGCTGCCGCAGATGGACGTCGAGTGGCTGGCCTGCCATGTCAGCTCGGTTGCTGACAAGTGGTCGTTTGCCTGGCTCGCCGCCTACGACAGCAAGCATGTCCTGCCGCTCGACCTGCTGTTGGTCGGGCCGGCCGGTCTGACCCGGTCCCGTCCCGAATACATGGCGGCGCAGCTCGAACTGCTCCGGGAGGCACCGGACTCGCTGCTGACCCGAGCGCCCCTGGGAATTGCCGACGCCCTGGCCGAGGATGCTGCGGTGCGGCGCTGGCTGGCCGAGCGCGGTGTGACCTACAGCGCCAAGGTAAAGCCGACGGCTCGGGCGCTCGGCTCGGTCGTGAGCAAGAGCGGTCGACGGCCCCTCCAAGCGGTCGCCGACGCGATGCAGAACGACGCGAAAGCGATCGAGGGCGTGCCAATGACCTGGGCGGCCCGCTCTCTGAAACTTCGCGCACCGGATGGCGTCGTGAGTGAGGAGGTCGCTGTCTGTTACTGGCACGACGACCGGCTGGCCGTCGTGGTGCTGACCAACGAGCGCGACAAGACGCAGATCGCACGCACCTTCAACCCCGCCCAGCGGAGACTCCGGGCGCTCCCGGCGATGCGGTGGCGGAGGACCGGGCTTCGTGGTGCGCGGGCCTGGGAGCATCACCTGGCGCTCGTCGCCGTACTCCAAGCTTACCGAGTCTCCAGCAAGCTAGGCGAAGCTAGCTAACCCTGATCCACCGTTTTCACCTCAGCAGGTGTTTTTCACCTCAGCAGGTGTAGTTCACCGGCTTGAGGTGAGGTAAGAGGCCCGGGGACGGTTCACGCAACCGCCCCGGGCCGTTTT
>Ga0157375_10000413_pt1 | contig 38823 bp, 44 predicted proteins | sample M35metaG_FD_115311 | JGI IMG/M metagenome (GOLD analysis project Ga0157375, IMG submission 115311) | Miscanthus rhizosphere microbial communities from Kellogg Biological Station, Michigan, USA - M3-5 metaG | ecosystem: Host-associated > Plants > Roots > Rhizosphere > Soil | place: USA: Michigan... | reverse complement strand
GAGCAACAATCGCGAATGGCAGGGTATTCATTACCTCCGGTTATGCGATCAGTTCCGGCGCGGCCGGCGGGAACGTGCTGCTTTCGTTCGGAATCGACTAAATCGTTCGTGACCTTCGTTGTCGGAAGAGGGCCGCACACTATCGCGACCCTCTTCCTTCATCCCGTGTTTCTCAGGCCTGAAGAAATTCCGTGCATGGTTGAAGCCAGCGCGTCATCGATGCCCGGAGTCGTATCTCCCTCGCGTTTGCGCCGCAACAATTCGACCTGAACCAGGCTCATTGGATCCACATAGGGATTGCGAAGCCGAATCGAACGCAGAAGAACAGGATTGGTTTCCAGCAACTCCTTTTGTTTGGTCACGCGAAGCACCACGTCACGGGTCCTCGTGAACTCTTCTTCAATCAATCCAAACATACGGCGTCTCAGCGCTGTGTCGGCGACTAACTCGGCGTAGAGCCGCGCGATGGAGAGGTCGGACTTCGCAAGGGCCATCTCGACATTGCGAATCATGTCTGCAAAAAAGGGAAAGCGGTCCATCATTTTTCCAAGCATTGCGGCGTCAGCGAATTTGTCCAACGCGTATCCCACACCGAACCATCCTGGCAGTCCGTGACGACTTTGCATCCAGCCGAACACCCAGGGAATTGCCCGAAGGTCTCCCAAACCGTGGGCGCCACTTCGGCGGGCAGGTCGCGAACCGATTTTGGCGAGATCGAATTCAGAGGCGGGCGTTGCCTGTTCGAAGTAAGGCAGCACATCGGGATTGTCTCGAATATTGACGGCGTAATAACTGTAAGCGTCGAGAGACATCGCTTCCATCGAGGCTTCCCACTCCTTATCGATGGGGGCGGCGCCTGGCCTGAGGAGTGCCTCGAGCGACGCAGCAACCATGACTTCAAGGTTGCGTTCCGCGAGAATTCGGTCCGAATACTTCCAGTTCAGCACTTCGCCTTGTTCTGTAATCCTGATACTTCCGTTGAAGGCGCCTGGCGGTTGCGCGACGATCGCACGATGCGTCGGACCTCCTCCGCGTCCGACCGTGCCTCCGCGTCCATGAAACAAACGTAGATGGATATTGGCATTTTTTGCCGTTTCGTGGAGCGCAGCCTGAGCCTTGTAGAGTTCCCACGTGCTCGTGAGCATTCCTCCATCTTTGTTGGAGTCGGAGTAGCCCAGCATCACCTCCTGCCGGCGATGCCATCCTTCCAGAAGTCGCGCGTAACCCGGATCTCCCCAGATTGAGGCGCAAATCGACGCACTTTGTCGCAAGTCTTCGATAGACTCGAACAACGGCGCCGGCATGATGCGCGTCAGATCGATTCCGCCAAGCTCCGCCAACCAGACAAGCGAAAGGATGTCATCCGCGCCGGCCGTACCGCTGACAATGAATGAACAGAACACATCGGGTCCGAAGGCTTGTTGAAGCTCTGCAATTTTCCTCAGGTAGTCCAGAACATCGCGAGCCGGCTCTGTCGAGGCCGTCGATCGCAGCGCCTGTACCGCCTGCGCATGCGTACGCGCGTGTTGACGAAGATCGAGTCGATGAAGGTGGAACCCGAATGTCTTGACGTTTTGAATAAGGGGATCGAGGAGAACCAATGCGAGCCTGAGGCCGTTGTGTTCGAACAGGCTGTCCCGAATCGTGCGCAGATCTTCGGCAAACTCGTCAGCGCCGCGATAGGCCTGGGGGTTCGCCGAGTCCGATGCTGCAAGGCGCAGGCGAAACAGGATGCAGGTCAGGAACTGGCGATAGGGCTCGTCTTCGCGGTCTGAAATCTTAAGTGAAAGTTTCTCGCGATATTTTTCGAGACGCGCGCTCAGGACATCCGAGACGCGGATCCGTTTTTTTGAAGGACTCAAGCGACGACGTAAGGAGCGCACTGCCCCAATGTAGTACGTCAGGACAGTCTCTCTGGCGCGCGCAAGGGCAAATTCCGTTGAGTCGGCTGTAACATTCGGATTGCCATCTCGATCGCCTCCAATCCAGGATCCAAACTCTACGACACAGGGAAGTGTGCTGCGTTCCAGTGGAGTTTCATAAACATCCTGGAACGCCCTGGCTATCTCCTCGTAGAGTTCAGGAATCGTCTCGAGCAGAACCGCGCTGTGATCGAGTCCCATCTGAATCTCGTCAGAAACTGTGGGAGAGGCACGCCGAACTTCATCGGTTTGCCACAACGCGGTGACCTCTGCCGTGATCTCCTTTTCGATTTCCGCGGCATGATCATCGGATAACGGCAGCGTGTCGAGATCCTGAAGCAATTGCGCGATGCGCTGACGCTTCCAGATCACCGTACGCCGGCCGACCTCTGTGGGATGCGCGGTGAATACCGGCATGATGTGAATTCGCGCCAGCGCATCCCAGACTTCTTCAAATCGGATACCTGCATTGCGAGTACGAAGAAGTGTCCCTTTGAAGGTCCCGGGCTGTGGTGTTGCAGCCATCAGACGTGCCGCACGACGGCGCCGCTTGCGATGATTGGTCTCGGCAAGATTCGTCAGTTCGAAATAGGTTGCGAATGCTTTCGTCAGCTTTGCAGCCTCGAGCACATTCACGTCTCTGATCAGTTGTCGTGCGGGTTGAAATGCGGTGGGTCCCGATCGCTCGGTGATGGAAACCTGCCGTAACTTTTCGACAAGTTCGAAGAGGCGTTCGCCTTCCTGTTCTCTTAGAACGATTCCCAGGATTTGGCCAAGTGAACGAACGTCGCGCCGTAGCGGCTTCTCTTTGATTTCTGCAGTCGCTCCCAGCAACTCATCCATTCGTTCGTGCTGGTTGTCCGCATGCCACAACGGCACATCAGGAGGCATGCTCCAGTATCCCAAACTTTCGGGCATGTGAAACGGACAAGAGTGTCCCCGTCAGAGCCTTCAGGGTACAAATTGGGATGGGGGTTAGTCCGGTTGGGGCGCGTAGTAACCGTGCCGATAATTGGGGGTAAGGTCCTGTGGATAACCTTTGGGAGGCGTGACCTTAACCTGGACTGAGCGCCACGTGCCGTTTTTCAGCACGTTAGTTGGAAGGTAAGCAAGCGTGTACTGTTCCCGGATATCCCTGGCAATGATGTCCATGACAAGCCTTGCGTCTTCAGGGGTCTGTGGGAAGTAGGCACGGCCACCGCCTGCCTTGGCAATCTTTTCCAGATCTTCTTCGGCTTTGAGGCCGCCGGATTGGCTGAGCAGACCGATAGCAAACACCATCACCTGCTCTCTCCTCAATCTTTCGAGGACTTTTTCCAGGCTATTCTTCGATGAGTTGTCGATGCCATCGGTTACCAACAACAATGCCTTCTTGGGAAAGTGGGCTTCGTCCATCGTATCAAGGGCAAGGAGCATGCCATCATAAAGCGCAGTCTGGCCGTAGGGCTTGGTATTGCTTAAATCGGTTTGGAGCACGCTACGATCGTGCGTAAAAGGTCTGGAGACGCGCGCCTCGAAATCAAAGTGAACAATAAAGGTCTCGTCTTCGGGATTGCTGCTGCGGACAAAAGACAGCGCCGCTGCATCTAAACGTGCCTTCCGCGGTTCAATACTTCGGCTATTGTCCAGGACTAAGCCAAGGCTGACAGGGATGTCTTCATGCTTGAAGACTGTAATCTTCTGGTCAATGTTGTTTTCGCTGACCTTGAAGTTTTCCTGCTGAAGCCCGCCAATCGGCCGGCCGGCACCGTCCAGCACGGAAACATGTAATTCTACCAAGCTCACATCCACCCGAACTGGATGAGGAATTACCGCAATTCCCGAATCCTGAGCCTTCGAAGTTGAGGCCAGTGCGAGACAAATTATTGATAATAAAAGCTTCTTCATCGGTGTTTATACCACTCCAGTACCGCCGGCAAAATCGAGAGTAACACGACGACACCAATGACAATATGCAGATATCGGTCCACATTCGGAATCAGACTTCCGACCGAATATCCCAGTAGAGAGGTACTGAAAACCCAGAGCACGCCTCCGAAAACGTTATAGGTTACGAACGTTCGATAATTCATTCGGGCTGCGCCGGCCACTGCCGGAACAAATGTCCGAACCACCGGTACGAATCGGGCCAGCACAATCGTCTTGGCGCCATATTTTTCATAGAACTGGTGCGCTCGCTCAATTTTTTTTGCGAAGCGAGAGTATCGAACACTTAAAGCCGCACCGGCCTTGCGGCCGATCAAATAGCCGGTCTGGTCTCCAATGATGGCCGCCAGCGTTGCGAAAATGAGCAACCGGACAATACTCAATTGTCCACCCGCTGCGAGAATCCCTGCTGTTACGAGTAGAGAATCGCCGGGAAGAAAGAAACCGAAGAACAATCCGGTCTCCACAAAGATGATTGCGGTGATTCCCGGAATTGCGCCCCATGCGATAAGCGCCTTTACGTCCAGCAGTTGATGAAGTAGATCGATCATTCCGTTGCAAGAGTAGCATGGGGATGTTTTAATTGATTTTTCGCTTCGGGCGGTTAGCTCAGCTGGGAGAGCGCGGCGTTCGCAACGCCGAGGCCGAGGGTTCGAACCCCTTACCGTCCACTCAAACCCTATGAAAAAATCACACAGCCGTCGACTCGGGGGCATCGTTGTGTTGGCCGCTCTCTTTAGCGTTCTCGCGTATGGGATGCTTGCGAAGCGCGGTGAGGTCCCGTCGCAGGCGGCCCGCCCGACAAATACGTCAACGTTTAATGCCGATCGGGCTTTTGCAGACTTGAGCACGATCGTTGCTTTTGGACCCCGTCCTGCGGCAAGCGAGGCGCTCGCAAAAACACGTGCTTACATCGTTGCTGAACTACAAAAGGCCGGCCTGAAGGCAGAGCTTGACGAATTTGAGGCGGTGACTCCACGCGGTCGAAAAAAGATGACCAATATCCGGGCAAGCCGGCCCGGCACACGGATGGGTACGATCGCGCTGGTTGGGCACTACGATACCAAAATCTTCACCAACATGAACTTTCTCGGCGCCAATGATGGAGGGTCGAGCGCGGCGTGGCTGCTTGAGATGGCTCGAATCACTCAGGGCCTGCGATTGCAGAACACATTGGAATTCGTTTTCTTCGATGGGGAAGAAGCTGTCGTTGACTGGACCGATGATGACAGCGTTTACGGCAGCAAGTACGACGTCACGCGCCGAAGTAAGGCTGGGACGCTACAGCAGTTGAAGGCGGTTATCCTCGTCGACATGATCGGAGACAAGACTCTCAATATCGAAAAGGAAGCTCAGTCCACCGGCTGGCTAACTGACACCATCTGGAGCACGGCGCAGTCTCTCGGCTACACGAAGGAATTTCTCAACGCTTCACAAACTATCAGCGACGACCACATCCCATTCCTCAATGCGCGTATTCCGGCAGTCGACATCATCGATTTCGACTATGGTCCCGGGCACGCCTACTGGCATCAGGCATCCGATACACTCGACAAGACGAGCGGACGAAGTCTGAAGGTCGTCGGAGACGCGGTGTATATGAGTCTGCCGGAGATCGACCGGCGCGTCAGTCAGTAAAGCCTGGTTTTAGTCCGTCCGCCGCTTCTTGCCGAAAACGAAAGCCACAAGAATCCCGAGCGCATAAAGAGCGATCATCGGAACGGCGAGGATCATCATATTTCCTATGTCGCCGGTGGGCGTGATCACTGCGGCAGCGATGAAGCATCCGAGTACGGCGTACTTGATGTTTCGAAGAAGGAATGGTCCGCTGACGATCCCCATACGGCTCAAGAGGAAGATGATCGCCGGAATCTCGAAGACGACACCCATCCCGACCTCGAGCGCAAATACCAGATCGAAAGCAGATGACACATTAATCAGGCTCGACATCCCGAGGTTCTTGCCGAAATCGATGAGGAATTTCAATCCGACCGGCAGGGCGATGTAATACCCGAACAGCCCGCCGAGAACGAAGAGGATCGTGGCCGAGAAAATAAAGGGAAGAGCGTAGCGCCGCTCTCGCCGATAAAGACCCGGCGAAATGAAGAGCCAGAGCTGTCCAATCAGAAAGGGAGATGAGAGAAAGATCGCCGCCATGAACGCCATTTTCAGCTGAACCGTAAAGGCCTCAGTAAATTCGTTCTGGTTGATCTGCGCGCCGGTGCTTTCAATGAGCGCTCGGAAAATGTTGTAAAGCTGGTCGGCAAAGAACCAGCAGGCGGCGAAGGCGACGCCGACCGCGATCAGGCTATGCAGGATGCGTCGACGCAGTTCCTCGAGGTGATCGAGGAACGACATCTGCCCAGAAAGCTCTTCCTCTTCCTGAATTTCCTCTCGTTCGTCGCGATCAATTGGCATCGTGTTTCGTCTCTTCAGGGGTTACGGCGGGAGCGGCCGTCGAAGTTTCGGCGGGCTTGGAGTCTGCTGGTTTTTCTTCCGCTATTTTCGCAGACACTTCCTCGACCTCGGCTTTCGCTTCGTCGAAGGTTTTTCGCACCGGCGCCTCAATCTCGCGTAGCTGCTCATGCCAGTTGGCTTTTAATTCGTCGCTGGCTTTCTTAAACTCACGCAATCCTTTTCCGAGAGTCTTACCTAGTTCAGGGAGCCTTTTTGGCCCGAACACAACGAGCGCGACGAAGAAGATGACGACCATTTCGGTCCAACCAAGTGGGCCCATATAAATCCTCCAAAAGGAGGACCTTATGATATCACTACCCTGTTATAATGCCGGGGATTGTTCTAATAGAGGGAGAACTCGATGACTCATCCGCGATTGCGTGCACTTCTGTGCGTGGCTACGGTTTTCGTCCTGCCCATGTTGCTGAGTTGCCTGCTCACCGTGGAGGCGGGACCTGCAACCCCGGCAGGTAAAGAGGAGGAAGACATCCAGTCCCTCCGGCTCTTCAACAATGTGCTCGTGTTGGTGGAGTCCAATTATGCGTCGCGCATCGATCCCGAGAAAGCCGTGTACGGGGCCATCGACGGAATGCTGCGCACGTTGGATCCGCACTCGAAGTTTCTGGAACCCAAGGCCTTCAAATCTCTTCGCGAAGACCAGACAGGGTCTTACGCCGGCCTCGGTATCCAGGTCCAATCCCTCTTCGGCAAAGTCACGATTGTGTCCCGTCCGTTCCCGGACTCTCCTGCAGAGAAGGCAGGCCTGCGCGTCGGCGACATGATCACGCACGTGGATGGGAAATCCACAACGGGCCTGGCTGTAGAAGAGGTCGTGGGAAAACTTCGCGGTGTTGCGGGAACCCAGGTTCACATCACGGTTGCACGGCCTGGAGAAGAGAAACCCTTCGAACTGGACATCATTCGCGCAGCGCTAAAAAAGTACACAATCAATTTTTCGTACATGATCCGGCCCGCAGTCGGCTACATCAAGATTGAGAGCTTTGCCGAAACGACCGGAAAGGAACTGCAGGAAGCCCTGAAGAAGATGGACCCAACGAAGCTGGAGGGCCTCATTCTAGACTTGAGAGGAAATCCGGGCGGCTTGCTCCAGGAAGCGATCAAAGTTGGTGAGACCTTCCTTCAAAAGGACGATCTGATTTTGAAGACCGGTGGCCAAACGAGCGGATCTGTCCAGGACTACCGCGCGAAGGCGAGAAATAGCGATCCAAAATATCCTCTCGTCGTTCTGGTAGATCAGAACAGCGCCAGCGCATCGGAAATCGTTTCCGGAGCGATTCAGGACCACGATCGTGGTTTGATCGTCGGCGAGACGACATTCGGCAAAGGACTTGTGCAGTCCGTCTATACGCTACGCAACAATGCGGGAGTGGACTCCGGCCTTTTGCTTACCACTCAGAAGTGGTACACACCGAGCGGACGGTTAATTCAGCGGGACTACTCACAGATTTCGCAATTCGATTACTACAACCATCGAGACAATCCTGTTGACCAAAAGAAAAGGGAAGTGAAGTTTTCTGACAACGGCCGCGTCGTTTACGGCGGCGGCGGCATTACTCCAGACGTCATCGTTGAGCGGCCAATGCCGAATCCCTTCCAGACAGCTCTGATTGAGAATTTTGTCTTCTACTCTTTTGCCGACGAGTTCTTTAAGACGAATCCTCCCGTCAATGCGTCTTTCCAGGTTTCTGCAGCGATGGTGGAAGACTTCAAGAAACATCTGAAGGCGAGGCAAATTCCGTACACAGATAAAGAAGTTCAGGACAATCTGGATTTCGTCAAGATGCGAATCCGTCATGAGATTTTCTACAAGCGCCTCGGGAACGCCGAAGCCCAGAAAGTGCTCGATGAAGGTGATGTGCAACTCCAGAAAGCTCTCGAAGTCCTGCCCGAAGCCAAGAAGGTGATGGAGCCGGTCAAACGCCAAAGCGTCCAACGCTAGCAGGAGTCCGCGCTGCAAACGATTTCTGTCAAGCTTCCGCAGGCCGCTTACGACATCGAGGTCGGCAGCGGGCTGGTTCAAAATCTCGAAGTACACTTACAACGGGCCGGTCTGACCGGCCCGTTCCTTGTTGTATCTCAGCCCCGAATCTTTAAGGCCGTTGGTAAAGGGCTTGCCAGGCGGTTTCCCGTCGAGCTTATTACCGAGGGTGAGCGCGCGAAGAGTTTCAGTACGGTCACAAGGCTGCTTGATCGATTTGCCGCGCTTCATATGACGCGCCAGTCTACGGTGATTGCTCTGGGCGGCGGTGTGGTCGGGGATGTCACGGGATTTGCGGCATCCATGTACATGCGGGGCATTGCGGTGGTGCAGGCGCCGACAACCCTCCTGGCGCAGGTGGATTCGAGCATCGGCGGCAAGACTGGAATCAATTTCAGTACGATAAAGAATCTGGTAGGGGCTTTCCACCAACCTCGTCTCGTGCTGACCGACATCCATACCCTCCAGACTCTTCCGATTCGGGAATACCGGAGTGGGCTGTATGAAGCGATCAAGTATGGGATCATCTGCGACCGAGAACTGTTTGAGCAGTTCGCGGAAAGCAGGGATCTTTTGCTGCAGCGAAACCCGGAAGCGGTGGAACGCCTGGTTGCCCGGTGTGCGGCAATCAAAGGAGATGTGGTCTCGCGTGATGAAAAGGAAGGGGACCTGAGACGAGTCCTCAACCTTGGACATACGGTCGGACATGGCCTTGAAGCCGCGGCGGGATTTCGACGATTGAAGCATGGAGAGGCTGTAGGTTTCGGAATGATTGCAGCCGTGCGCATCAGTGCCGCGCTCAGTCGGATGCGGCAAGAGCAGGCGGCACGGGTGGAATCCGTAATTCGCTCGATCGGCAGTCTGCCGTCTATGGCAGGGCTGAAGCTCAAGGTAATCATGGAAGCCCTCCAACACGACAAGAAGGTTCGGGACGGGGCTGTACATTTCGTGCTGCCCCTCGAGATCGGACGTGTGGAGATTACCAACGCGGTTCCGCTGGAATTGGTTCGTGAGACGGTGAAAGTTCTCATCGATGAAAACAAAGTCCGCCGGTGAAGACCTGACTCCCTATCACGGCCCGAAAGGCGACGCCGTCCGGCAGATGTTTGGGGAAATCGCTCATCGCTACGACTTCCTCAATCATTTTCTTTCGGTATCCGTTGATCGAAGATGGCGGAAGCTGGCAGCGCTGAAAGTCGAGGAGCTCTTGCGCGGCATCCAGCCCATGCTCTGCCTCGATCTGTGCAGTGGCACCGGCGATCTGGCAATCGAACTTCACCGGCGTTTGAAGTTACCCGTTGTGGCTTCGGACTTCTGTCATCCCATGCTGGTGCGCTCGCTCTCAAAGACGCGACGCCTGCGGCTCGATGGACCCATTCGGACGGTAGAAGCGGATTCGCTGCAGATTCCCTTCGCCACCGGCGCATTTGACGCGGTGACCATCGCATTCGGACTTCGAAACCTCGAAGATCCTGCGAAGGGGTTGGAGGAGATGCGACGCGTCCTTCGCCCGCAAGGCGCTCTTGTCATTCTCGAATTCTCCAGGCCCGTTGTCCCGATTGTCCGGCCGGCGTTCGAGTTCTACTTTCAACGCATTCTGCCGCGTCTCGGAGCCTGGATCTCGGGCCAAAAGTCCGCCTATAAGTATCTGCCTGACTCGGTCGGTCGCTTTCCTGCACAACCTGAGCTCGCTGCAATGATGGAGAAGGCAGGTCTCCGCAACGTAAATTACCGCAACCTCTCCGGCGGGATCGCCGCCATTCACTGGGCTCTGAAGTAGATCAACGCAACCGCAGGTTTCGCGGCGCAGCCCGAGTGGACAACGCATAGCTGGGGCGTGATCCGTCGCTAAGGGAAGCCGAGGCGCGGATAATCACTCGCGCTTCGATCGAGGCAATCCTGGCGCGCTGTTCGGGGCTGTCGGGGATCACCGGAAGTCCCGTAGCGTCAAAGTACAGGAAAGTCAGAGCGGTGACATTGGCGGCCAATTCGTTTGCCGGTGCCCACGACGGACTCGAAGGATTCTCCGTGTTTGTGGCGGTTGTCCGGCGTACCGTTTTCGTGCTGTTGTCCCAAAAGAGCGAGACTGCTTCATCCAGAGAGATAGCCGGAGGTACCACAAACTGCAGCGGAGAAGCGCTGACCTTGGACGGAGTGAGGCGAATGGATCGGGCAGCGCCGGACACGGAGTTGATGGTTCCGCGGGTCCATGATTCATCGGCCCACACGAACGCCTGGCGCCCCGTCGAGAATCCCGTCGTCGAGTCGACGATTACAGTCACTGCACTGCCGACTGACACCGGCAGTGGCAGCCCTGATACGACTACAGATTCCGTAGCGCTGAACGATGCTCGGATATTGAGTCGAGACTCTCCCGATCCCGGAAGGATGACTTCACCCAGTCCCGGCGGGATACCCTGACCTGCCGTTCGGATGTCGTCAAAAGCCTGTGACACGATCACTCGCGCGCCTTGCTGCATCTCAAGGATCAGCGATTGATCGCGAAAAATGCGCTCGTTCTGATGGAACAACTGGAATGCTACGGCTGCAGTTCCCGCCGCGATCGCTGTCGCCATGAGTGTCTCCAATAACGAGAATGCAGACTGAGTGGAGCGAAAGAGACTATTCTGCATTTCAGAACCTGCTGCCGTACTGCGTCGTCGCTCTGGCGAGTTCCCGAAATGGTCCCGAGCGGCCGATGGACCTGCCATAAACAATGACTGTAATGGTGTGAGGTATATCCGAACTGATTTCCCAGGTGCGTTGCCAGGTTGCACTTCCAGGCTCCGCGACAACTACCGCTCCATTGGGCATCAGCACGAGGTACTCGGAGTATCGCCCTGGAAAAATTTGCTCGGCCGCTTTTAGGTCCTCCATTTTGGCCGATATCAACGCAATCGCTGCCGTTTCCTGCAGGACTTGTGAGCTTCGCAGCGAGCTATAGGAAAAGACACCGGCAACCGCAGCCAGCCCCGTGACCAGAATAAGCGTCGTGATGAGTCCCTCGATGAGTGTGAAACCGTTGCGCTCCGTCATGCGTCTTCGCGCAAACCGTCAGCAAGCGTGGAACCTAAAGGATGTTGTTCATTCGCAACGGTGGTCGATCGAGAAGTCGCGGAAAAGGCGGAATACTTTTCGGCGAATTCCGCACACGAAGTTGGCTGATCTTAATTGTGATTCAGAATTCTGAGGTAGATGCTGATCAGTTCATTGCCGTAGAGCACGGCAAGGATTGCTCCGAAACTGAGGAATGTACCGAAAGGAAGTTCATATTCACGATCCTTTCCGGCAAAGCGCATCAGGGTGAGGCCAATGATGGATCCCAACACCGAACCGACGAGGATTGTGAAGAGCGTGAGGGCGGTGCCGATAAAGGCTCCCACCATGGCCATCATTTTCACGTCGCCGAAACCCATTCCCTCGACGCCACGGAGGCGGAAGTACGCTTCGCGGACGAACCACAGCAGCCCGCCGCCGACCACGGCGCCAATCAGGCTTGACGCAATGGAAGTGAGACGCGGTCCAGGATGGATGACGCCCAAACCCTGAAGCAGCCGCGCTATGAGAGGGCCCGGCAGCCACAGAAAGACACTGATTGCCAGACCAATCCAGAGCCCATTAAGAGTGATCACGTCAGGAAGAATCCTGTGATCGGCGTCAATAAAGGCGAGAACGATCAGAGCCGCACAAAAGAGGAAGTACACGATCCACTCAACACCGAGACCAAACTTGAGATAAATCAGCCCGCTCACTGCAGCGGTGAGAGCTTCAATGAATGGATATCGGATGGAGATCTTGTGTTTGCAGTTCCTGCAACGTCCCCCCAGAAACAGATAGCTGAGAACGGGAACGTTGTCCCGACTGGCAATCGGGGACCTACATTCCGGACACCGCGATCGCGGCGAGACGATAGATTCAGCGACAGGGAGTCGCGAAATGCAGACGTTGAGGAAACTGCCGATCGCCAAGCCAATAAGTACGGTAAAAAACAATATCATCGTCAGCGGAGTGTGCGGAACTCCCTCAGGAAAACGTAGCGGGCCCCAGCCGCCGCTATCAATACGCCGCGCCATCCATCAAGAAATCCGGCGCGAATCACAAACGTCCTCAGGAAGGATAACGGAGGGCCAAAAAGTAAACGCAAAATATTGCCGCGCTTACCGGATTTCCGGGACGCCTCTGCAGCGAGCCGGGTATAACGATCGATTCGGCTGAGATGATCCGCCCAGTCCTGGTAGGGGAAGTGCAGCAGGTCGCCATTGAAAGTCACAATGCGACCATCGACCTCGAGAGTCTCGTGCACAAAGTCTCCGGTCCAGCGCCCGCGGCGGCGGTGATAAAGGCGGATCTTTCGGTCTGGATACCAGCCCGAGTGCCGAATCCATGCGCCGAAGTAAAACGCCCGTCGGGGCATTGAGGCGCCCTCGCCCTGGGCCGACCGTTTCCACTGCGCAATTTCGTTTGCGAGTTCAATGCTGATGCGCTCATCGGCATCGAGACTGAGGATCCATTCGTGTCGCGCCTGATCCGCAGCGAAATTCTTTTGGTTGGAGTACCCGTCCCAGTCCCGAACAAGGACGCGAGCGCCGCACCGCTCGGCAATTTCACGTGTGTTGTCGGTGCTTCCGGAATCGACGACCAGAACTTCATCGCAGCAGGAGAGACTCGCAATAGCTTCAGCAATGCGGCGTTCCTCGTTTCGAGTGATGATCGTCGCGGTGATGAGAGCCATGCTCACCGTTATGCTATAACCGAAACCGATGCGGAACCTCAAGCTCACCCTTGCGTATGACGGCACCGAATTCCATGGCTGGCAAATACAACCGAATCTCCCGACCGTGCAGGGCACACTAAAGGAAGCCCTCGAGAAACTCTTGAATCATGCCGTCAATGTCACCGGATCCGGACGGACCGATGCAGGGGTGCATGCTCAAGGACAGGTTGCCAACGTGGAAACAATTCGATCCATCGACACAGATGCCGTCCTGCGAGGCGCCAATGCGCTTCTTCCGCCCGGAATTCGGGTCTGGCAAGTAGAAGAAGTCCGACTGGATTTTCACGCCCGCCGTTCAGCGCGATCCAAGACATACGAGTATCACATTTGGCGGCAGCACATTGTCAGTCCGTTCCACTGCCGTTATGTTTATGCGTTCCCTTATGAAATGGATGCCAGGGCGGTGGACGAAGCCAGCAGACATTTTGTCGGAACACACGACTTCACATCTTTCTGCGCGACGGCAACGACCGTTGAAGATCGTGTTCGCACGATCTTTGAAACCACATGGCAGCGCAGCCCCGAAGAATGGATTTTCAGGATAAGAGGCAATGGTTTTCTGCAATACATGGTTCGGACAATTGTCGGAACTCTTCTCTATGTAGGCACAGGAAAACTTCGGCCGCAGGAACTGCCTCCTATCTTCGAGGAACGAGACCGGAGACGAGCAGGGCCTTGCGTTCCTTCGCAAGGATTGCACCTGATTTGTGTTGATTACTAAAAGACCTTTGTATTGAAAACTTCTATTGTCCGCATGATAAGATCCCGAAGATGTCGCCCACGAAGGAGCAACTCCTCCAAGCTATTAATAAGAGCACTCTGCCTGCCCACATTGCTGTCATCATGGATGGAAATGGACGATGGGCGCGCAAGAGAGGACTTCCGAGAGTTGCAGGTCACCGTTCCGGTATCAACGCCGTGCGTGAGGTTGTTGAAGGCTCCGCGGAACTCGGTATTTCGGTGCTCACTTTGTACGCGTTTTCGGTGGAGAACTGGAAGAGACCTGCGACGGAAGTGCGCACGCTGATGCTTCTTCTTCGGGAGTATCTGAACCGGGAAATAGATAATCTTGACCGGAACAATATCCGCTTTCGAACCGTCGGCCGCACAGACCAGCTCGAGCCGTCGGTCCGTCAGGAACTCGCGAAGGCGATTGCCAGGACGGAGTCCAATACGGGGATGGTTTTCAATGTGGCTTTGAATTACGGTGGCCGGGCCGAGATCGTCGATGCGGTGAACCGGCTTCTAGCAGAGCGGAGGCACGGAATTGATGAGGCCGAGTTTGGACGACATCTTTATACGGCGGGCCTCCCTGATCCCGACCTCCTCATCAGGACGAGCGGTGAAATGCGACTCAGCAATTTTCTGTTGTGGCAAATTGCCTACACGGAAATTTATGTCACCGATACTCTCTGGCCTGATTTTGGCCGGAAGGACCTCTACGAAGCGATCGTTGCGTTCCAGAAACGCGAGCGCCGTTATGGCGGGTTGAGTGAGACCGCGGTGCTTTCTGCCGCCAAGGAATGAAACGACTCCTTACCGCTGCCATCGGGCTTCCCGTCACAGTCCTCCTAACCCTTTATGCTCCCACGTGGTTCTTTGCCCTTGCCGTAGCGGCAGCCGGGGCAGCATGCCATGAAGAGCTTCTGGCGCTGGGTGCCTCACGCCTCGATTCGAGGCCCGGGCGCTGGGTGATTCTTCTGGGAGCGGCAGTCACGCTGTCTTTTGTCGGCGGGGTACCGCTGGTTCTGATGGCGCTGACCTTCTCGATACTGCTGGCTGTGATCGTCACCTCCTTCAGCGCATCGCTCCAGGAGGCCTTTCCCAAAGCGGCCCTGTCCATCATGGGCATCTTCTACTGCGGCCTTCTCCCTGGTTTTCTCCTGCTGATGGAACGCAAGTTGATCCTCGTCCTTCTGGGGATTCTCTGGATCGGCGATGCAGCGGCTTTCTACGGGGGCAGCACCATGGGCCGGCATCCGTTGGCGCCTGCGATCAGCCCACGAAAGACCGTGGAGGGCGCGTTTGCAGGATTGATCGCGAGCATCGTTGCGGGGGTGGTTCTGGGTGTTCTTCTGACCGAGCAGAGTTCGGTGCTCCTCATCGCCGCTTCCCTGGTATCCGCGTGTGCCGGACAGCTTGGAGACCTCGCAGAGTCCGCTCTCAAGAGAAGCGCCGGTGTTAAGGACTCTTCATCGCTTCTCCCTGGTCATGGGGGAATACTCGATCGACTGGACGGGTTGCTTTTCGCGGCGCCAGTGTATTACTGGTTCTTCAAATAATGAAAAAGCTGGCCATTGTCGGATCGACCGGTTCGATCGGTCAAAACACGTTGAAGGTTGTTCATCATCTGCCCGACCGATTTGAGGTCTTCGCGCTTGCGGCGCATAGTTCCGTAGCTCTTCTTGCAGAGCAGATCGCCGTCTTTCAGCCGAAGGTCGTAACGCTGATGGAAACCAGCCGGCTTGACGATCTCACCCGGCATTGCAGGGAACGGGGAATTCGGCTGCCGGAGATCCTTACGGCGGAAGAGGGTCTTCGAGCGATTGTTTCAGCCCCCGAAGTCGATGTTGTCGTTTCGGGTGCGGTGGGCGCGGCCGGATTGTTGCCGACCCTCGCCGCAGTGGAAGCAGGTAAGATCGTCGCGCTTGCAAACAAGGAATCCATGGTGCTGGCCGGCGAACTAATTCGCAGGACTGCGTCTCGAACCGGCGCCCGCATCATTCCGATCGACAGCGAGCACAGCGCTATTGATCAGTGTCTGCGGTCGGGCCGGCCTGAAGAAGTTCGCCGTCTGATTTTGACTGCATCGGGTGGGCCATTTCGAGATACGCCGAAAGACCAACTGGATCGCGTTACGCCCGAAGATGCCCTCAATCATCCGACGTGGCGGATGGGCCGAAGAATCACCATCGATTCAGCTACCTTGATGAATAAGGGACTGGAAGTGATCGAAGCGCGATGGCTGTTCGACATTCCGGAGAGCCGCGTTGACATCATCGTGCACCCGCAGTCCATCGTCCATTCCATGGTCGAATTTACAGATGGTTCTGTAATCGCCCAACTCGGAACAACCGACATGCGGCAACCCATTCAGTACGCCCTGACCTGGCCCGACCGCCTGGAGTCTTCCGTTCCCAGCATCGACTGGAGCACGGCAGGCAGGCTGGAATTCATTCCCCCTGATACCGGCAAGTTTCCATGCGTCGGCCTCGCATACGACGCGATCCGGCAGGGAGGCACGGCGCCGGCGGTGTTGAATGCAGCAGATGAGGTGGCCGTCCAGGCATTTCTGGAGGGACGCATTTCCTTTACCGATATTCCCCGTCTAATCAAGGACTCGCTGGACGCCCATGAGGTTGCCTCCGAGGTAACGTTCGAGACGGTCATGGCCGCTGATGCCTGGGCGAGACGGTTCGTATCCGGCATGGTGGACCATGTTAGAATAAGAAAATGGACATCGGGACTTTGAAGAGTATCGGAATTGCGTTTCTGGTTCTCGGCATCATTATCGTTATCCACGAATTAGGGCATTTTCTCGTCGCGAAACTCTTCAAGATCAAGGTCGAAACATTTTCCGTCGGCTTCGGACCACGCCTCCTTGGGTTCCGTTACGGAGATACGGACTACCGGATTAGTGCATTCCCGTTGGGCGGCTACGTCAAGATGGCCGGAGAGAATCCTGGGGATTCGGTGACGGGGGCGCCAAACGAGTTTATTTCAAAGCCAAAATGGCAGCGTTTCCTTGTCGCTTCCGCTGGTCCGGTAATGAACGTCCTTCTTGCGGTGGGACTTCTCACGGGCCTTTTCATGTACGGTACGGAAGTTCCTGAGTTTGCTGAAGGCGAAGCGGTTGTGGGAACTGTCGACGCGGATTCTCCTGCCAGTGCAGCCGGGATTCAGCCAGGGGACCGCATCGTTTCCATCGAGGACAAGAACCGTCCGAACTGGGAACACGTCGAAGCCCGCGTCGTCATCAATGGCGGAACCAGCATTCCGATCGTTTTAAATCGAAATGGGCAGACGATCAAAACCACTTTGACTCCGGTGAAGCAAGGCCCCAGCGACGCCGGCTATGCAGGCATACGTCCCAAAAGCCAGGTCACGAACGTCATCGGTTACGTTCAGCCGGGGTCTCCGGCCGAGAAAGTCGGTTTAAAGCCCGGCGATGAAATTACAGCGGTCAAGGGCGTCAGTCTGAAGGAATCCGGACGCGGGGTTTCCGAGATTATTCAAAGCCTGACGGATGAAACGTTTCCAATCACCATTCTTCGAGAAGGCAAGAGCGAGGAGTACCAGGTGACTCCCATGCTTTCCGATGGTAAACGAATGATCGGCGTTGGTTGGTTCAGATTCAACACGATCATGGTAAAGGAGAACTTCAGCGGCGCTCTATCGCGGGCCGTTGATAAGAACGTCGAGTACGGCACGCTGATCTTCAAGGTTCTCGGAAAACTGGTGCGGCGCGAAGCTTCGATGAAATCGGTCGATGGGCCCATCGGAATCATGAAGCAGACGGCGGAGTTCTACGAGATTGGCATAGGCGCTTTGCTCCAGTTAATGGCAATGATTAGCCTGAACCTCGGACTGATGAACCTGCTTCCAATCCCGATTCTCGATGGCGGAGTGATGCTGCTGCTTCTCGTGGAGGGAATCATGCGCCAGGATCTCAGCCTGGCTTTCAAGGAGCGGATCGTCCAGGTCAGCTTTGTCTTTCTGCTCACTCTTATGGTATTCGTGCTCTACAACGACGTTGTTAAAAATTTCACCACGTCCCCATGAAGACCGTCAGGGCGGAGACGCAGGTTCTGACCGACTACCTTCGTGACAGAAACCTGAAAGTCACCCCGCATCGCGAACTCATTCTTGAAACATTTCTGGAGCATGAAGGCCACCGGAGTGTCGAAGACATCTACCGGAGCGTAAAGGAACTCGATCCACGCATCGGTTACACCACCGTGTACCGGACCATGAAAATTCTGACCGAATGCGGTTTGGCTCGCGAAATTGATCTCGCCGACGGAATCACGCGCTACGAGCATCTCTTTAACCACGAGCATCACGACCACATGATTTGCATGGAATGTGGCGCCTCGATCGAGTTTTTCAATCCAGAGATTGAGTCAGTGCAGGATGCGGCATCCGAACAACTGGGCTTTAAAGTGATGGACCACAAGCTTCAGATTTATGGGGTATGCCGGCAGTGTCAGGCCGTTAACTGAATCTTCGCGCAAAGGTCTACAGCGCAACGCATCGCCGAAATCATTCCTTGAGGATCTGCAAGGCCCTTTCCCGCAATCGATAACGCCGTTCCGTGGTCCGGCGATGTGCGCACATACGGAAGCCCCAGAGTGACGTTTATCGACTGCCCATGGGCGATTAGTTTCACCGGAGCGAGGCCCTGATCGTGATAAGGAGCAATCACGACATCGAACTCACCGGAATGCGCGCGATAGTACAGGCTGTCTGCCGAATGCGGTCCGGAAACGCGAATTCCTTCCCCCGAGCATTGGTGAACCGCAGGCGCAAGCAGATCGAGTTCTTCACGTCCAAATAATCCGCCTTCGCCGGCATGAGGATTGACTCCGGCAATCGCAATCGACGGATCCGGAGCACCGAATCTGCGAAATTCGTCGGCGGCAAGCCGAATAAGATCGACATAAAGCGAGGTCGAGAGGCGCGCAAGCGCATCACGCAGCGAAAGGTGTACCGTGGCGAGGACAACTTTGAATGTCGGCGTAAAGAACGCCATGGCAAAACGCGTCGTCGCGGCATCTGCGGCCAGAAAATCTGTCTGGCCTTTGAATGAACCGCCGATGGCTTCCTTGTGGACAGGCGCTGTAACAATCGCGGAAATTTCCCGCCGGAGTGCGGCATTGCTCGCCGCTTTCAGGTAAGCAAGGGCTCGCTCCCCCGCAGTTTTCTGTATGTCTCCCCAGGGAATAGGGCAGGTCGCCCCGGGCACTTCGATCAGATATAGAACGGCGCTGTCCCTGGCCTCGGCAGGCGTGCGGATCCACTGGTATGGTAATCCGGCACCGAATCGCGCATAGTGACGGTCGAAAGCCTGATTGTCCGTGTAGAGAATCCATCGGGCGTCGTTGGCCACAGCCGGCAGCGCCTTGAGAGTAACTTCAAGACCAATTCCGGAGGGATCGCCAGACGAAATCCCGATAGTAGGTTGCATGTAACAGTAAGGAACGAAAACTAGTCGTTCTCTTTGTCTTCGTTCTCCTTGTACATGTATTTGATGTAGTGCTTGAGGAGCAGGATGTTCGGCTCGGAGTCGCGGCTCAGCCGGATGGAATTTCTATCGTACCAGTCGATTGTACCTTTGATTGTTTCGCCGTCCTGAAGAACCACGACCATTGGAGTCTTGTTCTGCATCTGCTTGACGTAATAAAAGTTCTCGGCGTTCGTTTGCTGATTGGGAGACGCGGGCCTGCGCCGAGGAGGCTTTACAGGAAGCTGATCTTTCAACTGCGTAAGACTAGGGCGTATCAATTTACGATTGGACATTTCTTCCTCACGATGTCGGGTCACTTCTGAAGGTATCCTGGAACAGTTTGAACGCGCAGGTTTGCGATTCGAATTAAGGGAAAGTTTATCGGCTTTTCCCCATGTTGTCATTCGCTATTTTGGCGAGTGACGCGTTGGATGTCAGAGCCAGAACGTCAGTTAGCATTCCGCGATTACCGTAGTTATTGAGGTGGACTTCGATGGTTCGAAGGAATTCGGCAATACGGACAAGTTGGGCAGGAGAGAAATTCTCGGCCAGTTTTCGCAGACGTGGCTCAACGTCGACGTTGACGATCCGTTCCTCGAGACCTTCCTGGATATAAAGAAGATCCTCCAGCACAACGGCGATCATGCTCATATTGGGTTCGAATTCATTCTTTGATCGGGCGATATCTGCACTCGCCGCAATCACATCGCGAAGTTGTTCCTGGTTTGCCCTCACGGCGGTTTCGAGAAAATCGAGTGCCGCTTCGCGTCGTTCACGCAATGCTGCAAGATCCAGATTCTTCAGGGTGCCGATACTGCCGTGAGATGAGCGCAACGCCAGTTCTTCTCCACCAAAACGCCGCATCTCTTCCAAGGTGAGGGGGGCGAACGGGTACGACTGACACCGCGATCGGACGGTCAGTAACAGGGCTTGAGGACTCGAAGAGAGGAGAAAGAAGTGGCTGTCTTCAGGCGGCTCTTCCAGCCCCTTCAGGAGCGCGTTTGCCGATGCAGGATTCATAGCGTCGGCTGGATCAATGATGAAAATTTTGTGAGTTCCTTCGAGCGGCCGCAAGCCTAATGTCCCGAGCAGGTCCCGGACTTGCGCGATCTTGATCTCCGCGGCATCTTCATCAAGGCCGATCATCAACACATCGGGGTGGACGCCGGAATCGATTTTCCGACATTGATTGCAACGATCGCAGAAATCGTCAGGTCCGCTCTCGGGACAATTCAGCGCTTTGGCAATCATCAGTGCACAGGTTCGCTTGCCCACCCCATCTGGCCCGGAAAAGATCAAAGCGTGGGGGAATCGACTCTCTCTTAGCTTGGTTCGCAGTCGTTCGACTACTTTCGCATTGCCGATGAAATCCTTGAAATGCATTTCAAAACCCAAGGATCTTCAGAACATCCTGATGAACGGCGTCTATGGAGCGATTCGCGGAGACGACACGGATGCGGTTCGGTTCTCGAGCGGCCAGTTGTAGGTAGCCGTTGCGTATACGGGTGTAAAACGGAACCTCTTCCATTTCGAATCGGCCTTCGTCCTCCGAACGTTTGCTGTTTCTCGCGCGCGCCCGCGCGAGACCGATTTCGGGCTCAATGTCGAGAAGGACAGTGATCTCGGGACGATAATCCCCGCAGACGAGATCGGTCAGCTTCTCGATGAAGTCAATGGGAATGCCGCGACCGTACCCCTGGTATGCCATAGACGCGTGGTAGAAGCGATCGCAGATGACGACTTCTCCCTTCGCCAGCGCAGGTTCGATCTTCTCCAGGATGTTCTGGCTTCGCGATGCATAGAAAAGCAACAATTCCGCAGCAGCGGTCAGGTGGATTGTTTCCGAGTGGAGGAGAATCTTCCGAATGCCTTCACCGACGGCAGTTCCGCCAGGTTCCCGCGTTACGCTGTGAGCGATACCGCGCCGCGCAAAAACATCGGAAAGCAACGCGATTTGTGTTGTCTTTCCGCAACCCTCAATACCTTCAAAACTAACAAACCGTCCGTGCTTCATTGGCGTGCCAGGCGGGGTATTGTAGCAGAACCTCTGCGGACTTCAGGGTCTGCTTGAGCAGTTCTTCGACCCGGAGTCGGGACTCAACCTGCTCAACCTGCTCGACGCGCGCACGCGTTTCGGGATGCTTAGGAACAAAAAGGGAACAGCAGTCCTGATCCGGTTGAATCGAAATCTCATAGGTGCCGATACGCCGCGCAATATCAATGATTTCGTTTTTGTCATCGCCGATGAGCGGACGGAGTATCGGCATAGTCACGGCACGCGAGATGACGTCGATGTTCTCGATTGTCTGGGACGCGACCTGGCCGACACTGTCGCCTGTGACAAGTACGCGGGCCTTTTCCCGCCACGCGATTTTTTCCGCGATTCGCATCATGTAACGACGGTATAGGATCACGCGCGTTTCAGCTGGAGTTTCCACCATGATGTGCCGCTGAATTTCCGCAAATGGCACCAGATAGAGCCTTGCGCGAAGCTGGTACTGCGATAACAGCAGCGCCAGCTGCTTCGCCTTCTCCTGAGATTCTTTGTTCGTATACGGGAAACTATGGAAATGAACGAAAATGGCGGTGCATCCGCGCTTCATCATTTTCCAGGCGGCGACGGGCGAATCGAGGCCGCCCGAAAGCAGCACCACAACTTTACCGCTGGTCGACGCGGGCAAACCACCGAGTCCGGGGAATCGGTCGAGGTAGATATAGGCAGCCCTGTCGACGACCTCGATGGAGCAGGTCATGTCGGCGTTGCGGAGATCCACTCGTTTCCCGCAACGCTCCTTGAGGTACGCGCCGACACGACCGTTGATCTCAACGGAAGTGTGGGGGAAACTCTTGTCTCCGCGCCGTGTGTCAACGCGGAAAGACGTAAATTCCCGGTTTTGCGTCAGGACCCAGGCATTCTGCTCGATGGCTTCAAGTGACAACGGCGACTTCCAGGCTTCGGAAAAGTGCGAAACACCAGGGACCAGAGTCATACGCCGGAGAACTTCCGGTACATTGGAGTCTGGTTTCAGGGTGACCAGCAGACGCCCTGAAATGCGTCGAACTTCACCGCAACCGCAGTCGGCCAAAGTGGTTTTCAGGTTCTGACAGAGCCGCTTCTCAAAGAAGTCCCGGTTGCCTTTCTTGAGGCCCAGCTCATGGTAATGAACAACGAGAAATCGATCCACACCAGCATTATAATGGGCTGTTTGCGGCTTGGGGAGCAGTGACTCCTCGGTTATGCTAGCAAGGCAATGTCGGATACGTACTTCCAGAAAGGGTTTGGCTTAAAGGCCACAGTTGGCCCTGCTCTGGCTCGAAGTTATCGGAGCAGCGTCGTTGAACAGCTCAAGGAACTTGGATATGACGCTGTCGCCGGTGATTTCCGGGTCAAGCTGGCCCGCGAGTTTGGCTTTTGCTATGGAGTTGATCGCGCCGTCGAGTATGCATACGAGACGCGCGAACAGTTTCCCGGCAGCCGCATTTTTCTCTGCGGGGAAATCATCCACAACCCGGACGTGAATAGCCGTCTCCGTGCGAAGGGAATCATCATCCTTGGCGACGACAAGGATCCTGTTTTGCGGTTTGGCGAGGTTCAGAAGGATGACGTGGTCATACTTCCAGCGTTCGGCGTGACCGTGGCAGAGATGCAACACCTGCGGGCAAAGCAGTGTGTGCTGGTAGACACCACGTGCGGAAGCGTCCTCAATGTCTGGAAGAAAGTTCAACGTTGTGCGCGCGATGGATTCACCGTGGTCATCCACGGTAAGCACTACCATGAAGAGACGCGCGCGACAGCCTCGCAGGCCCAGATGTACAACGGAAGATATCTTTGCCTTCGGGATGTCGGGGAAGCCGAAATCGTCTGTAAATTTCTTCGGGGTGAGGCGAGTTCGACGACATTGCTCGAGCGCTTTCGGAATGCCGCGAGTCCGGACTTCGATCCCCTTCGAGACCTTCAGCGAATTGGCCTGGCAAATCAAACGACAATGCTGATGACCGAGAGTTTCGCCATCCAGGAACTGTTGCGTGCCGCGATGAAAGACCGTTTCGGCGAACAGTCTCTTGATTATCGCTTCAGCGCTTTTGATACGATCTGCTCTGCGACCCAGGACCGGCAGGACGCGGTTATGGCGATGCTGGCAGCAGGGGATCTCGACGTGATGGTCGTCATCGGCGGCTACAATAGCAGCAACACTCAGGCGCTTGCTCAGATGTGCGCCCCACGCCTGCCGACGTATCATATCGATGCTCCGGGTTGCATAGAGGAGGCGGGAATACGGCATCGCCCGGTTCGGCAGGCTGTTGAGATTCTGACTGCGAACTGGCTTCCGGCAGGGCCGGTCACGCTTGGTTTGACGGCCGGCGCTTCTACACCCGATAGCGTCGTGGGCGATGCGCTGGATCGCATTCTGGCTTTGAGAGGAAAGACTGCCGTGGACCTGACTCGTCACGACAGCTACGTACTTTAATGCAATTGTCTACGATGACGCGGCCCGCAAAACTGAAACTGACGATGGCTCCGCAGCGCCGTTTCGAGGCGTTCAACGTGGCCGCCAGAATCACCGAGGCTGGTGATCTCCTCAGACGCTACCAGCGAGTGCTTTTCATTTCCCCTCATACGACGGCCGGTTATCTCGACCGCAGCCTGGCGATGCGGATGCACAACCGCTATGACCTGCTGTCTCAGTTCTTCCGGGCGTTCCGCGCATTGTTTCCCGAAGGCGCCGCGTACAGCCATGATCAGATGGACCTTCGTACGGAACTGACAGATGCACAGAAGATCATCGAACCGCGGAACGGGGACTCGCATCTGACTTTCATCGGCGCGCGGATGCGCAACTGCGTCGAACATCGCACGAATCCGTCAGCTCCCGTCTACTTCATCGATCTCGACGGAACCACGGAAGCGTTTCGGCGCGAGAGAAAAACGACGATCCTCGGTTTTGACCGCGAGCGTCCGGTAGCGCGTGTCTCCTTGAGCATTCCGGTATCGAAACACCCCATCGATTCCATCAACCTCGCCGACCCGCGCCTGGGAATGCTGGAATCGGTTGATGACCTTCTCCGTCGACTCGGCGTGGAACACGCCAGGGTTGACCTGATCGTCGATTCTGCAGAACGGAACGTCGGGCTGACGGTGAATGAGTACGAGACGTTGCTGATTCAGAACGACCTGGTGGATGTTCTCAAGGATCCTCTCCGTTTCGCCCGGATTAAGGGGCGGAATATGATCGGCGATCCTTTATCGATTCCGGCCAAGACGCTCAGCTACGCTCAATACGACGGGGTAAGGATCCTGAATTCCATGATGGAAGCGCTCGGCATTGACCAATCTTCACTCGAGCGTCTCGTGGCGAAGATGCTATCCCTGCCTGCACGCTGCTTCTTCCGCTCGCGCCGCGTCAGTTTCCTCGCCACGTGCGACGAAGATCAATCCGCATCTCAGCTCGTTCGGGGCCCGTATCAGAGCCCGATTCTCGTGCAATGGCAGTCGGCCGAAAAGCAGGCGCGTAACATCGACGTCACGATCAACGAACTCATCTGACGTCGAAGTTTGGCCGCTAGTATCCGCAAATCAAGGCCCTGACAGGGCTTCCGAAAGTCATCTCTGCTACAATGCCCCGTATGAGAGCTATCTGGAAAGGTCATATCAGTTTTGCGCTGGTCACCATCCCGGTATCGCTGTTTAGTGCGACGAAGGGAAAAGAGATTTCTCTTCACTACCTTCATAAGGGCGATTTGAGCCCGGTCTCCTACAAACGCTTCTGCGACGCGGAAAACAAAGAAGTGCCCTGGGACGAGATCACGCGCGGTTACGAATACGAAAAGGAACACTACATCGAAATTACGGATGAAGATCTGGAAGGGGCCGACGTGCAGCTCACGCGGACCATCCAGGTTCTCGAGTTTGTGAACGAGTCCGAAATCGATCCGGTCTATTTCGACAAGCCGTACTACCTCGAACCTCAGAAAGGCGGAGAGCGTGCATATGCGCTGATGCGCGAGGCTCTCGGACACTCCGGAAAGGTCGGCATCGCCAAGGTTGTCCTGAAGTCGAGAGAGCATCTTGCGGCGGTCAAGCCTGTCGGAAAGATGTTGATGCTCGGAATGATGCGCTTTGCGCATGAGATCGTCGATCCGAAGGGGCTTCAGCTTCCGGATGCGATCGTTCCGCAGGGCAAGGAAATGGATCTCGCCCGTACTCTGATTGACTCCATGAGTGATACTTTCGATCCGACAAAGTACAAGGACGACTACCACGACAAGGTTCTCGAGGTGATTCAAGCCAAGGTAGCCGGCGTGGCGCCTCAAGTTGGCAAGCCCGTGGCTCCCGGACCCGGCAAGGTCGTGGACCTCATGGAAGTGCTGAAGCAAAGTCTGGCGGAGACTCAGAAGAAGGAGCCTGTCGGCCCTCGATCTCGCAAGGCTCGATGACCGGCATTGCCGGTAACTACGTCCAAATCCTCGAGCGCATCGAAAGCGCAGCTCGCCGCGCGGGCCGCCCTCCCGAGTCGATTCAACTGGTCGCGGTGACGAAGACGGTCCCTTCCGATCGCATTCAGGAAGCCGTGCGGTGTGGGGTGAAACACATTGGAGAGAATCGCGTGCAGGAAGCCCTCCCCAAGCGGCAAGCCCTGGCAAAAGAGAACCTGTCCTGGCACTTTATCGGACACTTTCAAACAAACAAGGCGAAGAAGGTTGTGGAGAATTTCGACTGGGTGCATTCGGTGGATCGCATCGACGCCGCCGAGGCTCTAGCGCGTCACGTCGTCAATCGCAGACCCTTGCCCGTGTTGATTGAGGTCAAGCTTCAAGATGAACCGAACAAGTCCGGCGCCGCGGCACAGGATCTTTCCCGTCTCATTGGTTCGATCCGACGACTCGACAGCCTCGATTTACGCGGTTTGATGGCCGTGCCTCCTCCCGTCGAAGATCCTGAACAGGCACGTCCTTTCTTTCGAAGGCTTCAACAGTTGGCCGGAGATTCCGGCTTGACGGAACTGTCGATGGGTATGACGCATGACTTCGAAGTCGCCGTGGAGGAGGGCGCTACGATGGTCCGTATCGGAACTGGTCTTTTCGGCGAACGCTCGTGAGGCTGGCCGTTCGAGTGATTCCGAATGCGCGCCGCTCGGAATTTGCCGGACAGCGTGATGGAGAGTTTGTACTGCGTCTGAATGCTCCGGCGGTAGAAGGAAAAGCGAACAGGGCGGCGGTGGAGTTCATCGCGAAGCAGTTCAACATTTCTAAATCCAGGGTTAAGTTAGTCGCCGGTGAGAAGACTCGACACAAGGTCTTTGAGCTCGAGGGAATCCAGTCCGATGAAGTCGCAACAAAACTCAACGTCGCCGAAACTTCCTAACAAAACACCTGCGTCACATACACCTTGTCGTCCTTCGAGATCGCAACACCAATGCCCGTCGTGTCGAAGGTTTTCCCTAGAATGTTCTCGCGGTGTCCCTTGCTCTTCATCCAGCCCATGACACTCTGGCTCGCAAGATCTTCAAGGGTATTCCAGGCGTACGTCTTTTCATTTCCTCGGGTACGAACACTGCTGTAGAGATTTCCCTGGTACAAATTCTCGGCGAGGCCTTCGGTAAAGTAGCTGCCAAAGTCTTTCTTGCACACGTAACCGGCAAGCCGTCCTCGTGCGGTGGGATCCTTCCCATCAGGATTGATGTGACTGAAAAAGTTTCGGCGCGCCATATCCGTGCTGTGTGCCCGAGCAATGTTGGAGAGTTTCTCGTCAAACTGGAGGGCTGGGAGTTTTTTACCCGTACGTTCCTTATTGATCAACTCATGAATGCGCCGTTCGAGGGCCGGGATGCGGATTTCCGGTTGTCCATTTCTTTGGACTGTCACCGCGGGCGGTGAGGTCCATAGCATGAAAGCGATCAATGGCAGTAGCACGCCTCTCACAGTTGCATTGTAGTCACACGCCCGATGTTGCGGGAGAAAACAGTAGACACAAAATTTCATGGATTGTAGGCTTGAACGCTAGTGATGTTGAAGGATGACTCGCCTAATGCGCCCTTTGAGCGTGCGCAGCATTTCACAGTCGGAGTAGGGCAGCCCATCGTTCTCAAACCCCAAACCAATGCTATGACCGCTGCCGCCTGCGTGGGTGGACTGCTGGTTCCCGGTCTGGGCCATCTCGTTCTTGGACGGTGGGTGCGAGGAGTCTTGCTGCTCATTTCCGTACTCCTCCTGTTTATTCTGGGCCTCGGAATGCACGGTGCCCTGTCGTCGCCGCCCGGTCCGGGCGAATTGATCTCCTTCAAAACTCTCAATGCCTTTGCCAATGCGGGCACGGGTTTGCCGTACGTGATCGCGCTGAGAATGGGACAGGGCGAAGGTGTTCCGACAGCGCAGACCGCAGACTATGGCTGGCTCTTTCTGGTCGTCGCGGGGCTGCTGAACTATCTGATCGTCTTCGACGCATTCGACATTGCCCGAGGCCGAAAGCCGTGACCTTCTCACACTTCGGGGCACTGACGACGTTCGCACTGCTTGTGTCCGTGGTCTTTGCCATCATCACCAAGAGCGAGCCACGTGAGCAGGTCCGATATGGAATCTTTGTTTTCATTTGTTTTCTTGCCGCTGCAGTCCTGGTTGGATGGATAATGTACCCACTACCACTGTAGGGGGTCGCGATGAACGTACGCTCTGCTGCGCTGCTCACGGGCACTCTCGTCCTGACTAGCGCTGTTTTCCTGGGACAATCGCGCAGTACAAGGTCAACGGAGGCCCGACGGAATTCGGCTGCGGCCGCTCCTGCGTCGATGGCTCCTCCTGCAACTCCCGCGCCTCCGACTCCCGCGTTTCCAACTCCGGCGGGAAAGGTAACACCACCGAATGGAGGATACGTCGCGATGCCGGAGAGCGCTCCTCCCGGATCTGTCGCGGGCGCGCCGATTCCTGCCGATCCTCTCGATCGTGCTTACTGGGAAATGTACGACCGAGGGCGGCCCATCACGATCACAGGTAAAGTGACAAGAGTCGATTGGACAATGCCAAATACCTACATTTTCATGGCAGCGGAAGGCGGGCTATGGGCAATCGAATCCGGCTACATTCACTTCCGCCAGTCCAGCGTCAACCCCGCCGTGCGCGTCGACGAGACCATCACGGTCACGGGATACTTTCCGAGGGAAGATTCCCATGGCGGATTGCCGGCATCGCACTCTGGATCCATCGCAACATTCCTGAAGACGAATCATCTGCTTCGAGCCGGAGAAATCACAACGGTATACGGCCAGAAGCTGACTCTCGGGCGTCCCCCATCGGAGGAGGAAATGGCGGAGCGTCTCAGGTGTACGGCATTCGGTTGCTGAAGTAGGAACGGATAGCGGCGATCAAATCTCGAATCGTTGCTCGATCTGGACGGATACTCACCCGCAAACCTGCAGCCTCGACGGCGCCTTGCGCCACCGGACCGATGACGGCAATCGGAATCGATCCCAGACTGGATGCGAAGTCGTCTCCAAGCGCTTCCACAACATTGCGAATCGCGGAAGGACTTGTAAAAACAACCGCATCGATCCTCTCCCCGGAAAGAGTTTCGCGTACTCCCGCCGGCATCGTCTTTGGCTTGACCGTTCGATAGACGGTAATCACGTCGACCTTGGCTCCGCGTCGGCGCAGTTCACCTGGGAGAATCTCGCGTGCCGTCTCCGCACGAGGAAAGAGGATGCGTGTGCGGGACAAGTCCTGCTCGAATTGAGCAAGCAGTCCTTCGGCACGAAAGTCCTCTGGAATGCGAGACGCGGTGAGGTTCCATGCAGCCAGCCTTGCTGCGGTGGCCGTTCCGATAGCCGCGATGGGAACGCGGCATGTTATGCCGAGCGTGCGCAGGCGTTCCAAAAAGTAGGTCGCCGCATTTGTGCTCGTCAGGATGAGCCAATCGTAGGTTTCCAGTTCAGCAGCGGCGCGATCCACTTCTGTCCAATCTTCGACGGGAACGATCTCGATCGCTGGACATTCAAGGACACGAGCACCTGCGGCTTCAAGTCCCGTACGCAATTGTTCAGACTGAGTGGCTGCCCGGGTGATGAGGATCGTTCTACCGCCCAGTTCCATGTTGGCTGATTTCAGCGAGAATGCTGCCGGCCCCGCGCGCAATCAGGTCTTTGCCGAGCGTGATCCCAAGTTGATGGGCCTTGTTGCGATCGCCGGTAACTTCTCCCGTTACCACGATTGTTCCGGCAAGATTGGCGACAAGACCCTTCAGGCGGATACGGGTGTTTTCCAATACCGCGTGACCTGCGATCGGAACCTTGCAGCTGCCTTCCAGAGCCGAAAGCAATCCACGCTCTGCCGTGACGGCAACGCGCGTCGGCATATGGTCGAGAACGGCCAGTTGCTCTCGTGTCTCCGCATCGTTCTCGCGACAGGTAATCCCGAGGGCGCCCTGACCGATCGCCGGCAGCATGAATTCTTCATCCAGAATCTGGCTGACTACAGATTCCCGGCCCAACCGGCGAAGACCGGCGAGCGCGAGGACAATGCCGTCGAACTCCCCGTCCGCAAGCTTGCGCAACCTCGTATCGACATTTCCTCGCAAGTTGGAAATGTGCATGGAAGGGAACCGGTGTTTTAGCTGAACCTGTCGCCGCAAACTACTCGTTCCGATTCGGGCCATGGGAGGAAGGTCATCGATTCGGCGGCCATTGGAAACCAACGCGTCCCTCGGATCTTCTCGTTCCGGGATCGCACCGAAATCAATGCCGGACGGTAACTGAAAGGGGACATCCTTCATGCTGTGGACGGCAGCGTCTACTCGACCGTCTAGAAGAGCTTCGTCGATCTCTTTTGTAAACAAGCCCTTACCGCCGACTTCTGAAAGTGGAACATTTAAAATTTTGTCGCCGGTAGTTTTGATCGGCACGAGTTCGACAGTCAGGCCGGGCCATTCCTGTTCCAGTTCCGTCTTGGTCCAGTTGGCCTGCCATAAAGCAAGCGCACTTGCGCGCGTCCCGATACGAAAAGTCTTTGTCATTGAACCTTGACGTTGAAGATCTTTCGGACAGTTTCGATGAACTCCGCGCCGTTTGGATCGCTGCTCATCTCCTTCATCTGTGTGATGGGATGATGCAGGATCTTATTCAGCAGGGACTGAGTGATCTGGTCTATGGCGGCGAGAGTGGATTGCTGCTGCTCAGCAGGCATATCCCGAAGCAAACGGCGATATCGCTCAATCTCTTCGCGACGCACCCTATCGAGCGCGTCGCGAAGCAACAAGATCGTGGGAGTGACTTCTCGAGATTGCATCCGCGTGCAGAAAGCCTGAACCTCGTGATCGATGATCTCTTCCGCGCGCCCGGCTTCTTTCAAGCGCTCCTTCATGTTCGCGCCGATGACCTGCTGCAGATCATCGATGTCGTAAACGAACGCGTTATCGATGTCGTTGACCGACGGATCGACGTCGCGTGGCACAGCAATATCGATGAAGAACACGGGCTTATTGCGGCGGGTGCGGATCACCTGCTCAGCCAGCGGCCGGGTAATTACGAAGTGCGGGGCGCCCGTCGAGCTAATCACGATGTCGCAGTGCTCCATGTGGTTGGTGAAGTGTTCGAATGGGACGGCTGCGCCTTCAAATATTTTTGCGATCTCGACTGCTCTTTCAAAAGTGCGGTTGGTCACGAGAACCGAGCCCACGCCATTACGCTTGAGATGTTTCGCCGCGAGTTCTCCCATCTTGCTCGCGCCAATGATCATCACGGTCTTTCCGGTGAGATCGCCGAAGATCTTGCGGGCAAGTTCGACTGCGGCATAGCTTATTGAAACAGCCGACTGTGAGATTCCGGTTTCGGATCGAACCCGCTTTGCGACAGCAAAGGCACGGTCGAGTAGGGGACTGAGGCCCGAACCGATCGTTCCTGCTTCAGACGCGAGACGGTAGGCATCCTTCACCTGTCCCAGAATTTGCGGCTCGCCCAGCATCATAGAGTCAAGACTCGCCGTAACACGGAACAGGTGGCGGATTGCATCGGCGTTCTTGTAGCTGTAAACGTGCTTTGAGATGGCGTCTGCGGAAATCCGATGATATTCGCAAATGAAGTCCTGCACGACCTGCGCATCGGGACCGTGGGCGACAATCTCAACGCGATTGCACGTGGAAAGGATCATCGCCTCCGCGGCGCGCGTTCGCTCGAGAAGTGCGGCGAGAGCGGCTCGGATCTTGTCCGAAGGAAAAGCGAGACGTTCGCGGACTTCCACGGGTGCTGTCTTATGGCTAACGCCGATCAGTGCGAGTTGCATGGGATTCAGGGGTGAAAGTTAGCGTGGAATCCGGTGCTGAAGGAGAACGTCACGAGCACGCCGACGAAACCGACGATCGCCAGATAGGCGGCTTTCTTCCCACGCCAGCCCGCGATTAGACGGTAGTGAATAAGCAGCAAATAGATCAACCAGGTCAGAAAAGCGAGAAGAATCTTGGGGTCGTTCATCCATGACACCGACACCTGCTGAGCCCATAGTGCTCCCGAAAGAATGCCCAGCGTCATCAACGGAAAACCTACAGCAAGCGACCGATAGGCAAGGTCGTCGCAGATTGCCAGGGACGGCAGCCGGTTGAACACGCGTTTGCGTTTGAGTTCGCGTTCCTGGATCAGGTACAACACCGCCGCGGAGAACGCGACAAAGAATGCGACATACCCGAGGATGACAAGCGGAGTGTGAATGTAGATCCATCGGCTGCGCAAGAGTTCAGGGACGGCGTCCTGCGCATTGAATGCCTGAAGGATGGCAATGAACGTCATCAGGAAAATCGCTGGAAATGCAAAGACGCCGAGCGTTGTGATCTTGTATCTCCAGTACACAATCAGGAATGCCAGGACAGCCAGAGCGGCGAAAAAAGAGAAACTCTCATATCGCTGAGCCAGCGGAAAAGTCCGTTGTTCGTAGACTCGAGCGATAATCGACGCTGCATGAAAGGCGAAACCGATCAGGGTGGCGATGACTGCGGGTTTAAACAGGGTCTGCTTCTTCCGCAGAACCGTGAAAATGGAATGAAGGAGTCCAACGGAATACAGGCCCAGCGCGAGCTTCAGCAGCTGAACGTGCATTGCGGGAGTATAGCATAGGGGGCGCGAGCGCCGGTTTGGCGTTGGCGATGTGCTACCATCGCAACCGGCATGGAAAACACCCTCTTTCTCGGGCTTATCCAGTTTATTGTTCTCGTTCTTTCTCTCAGCGTCCATGAATGTGCTCACGCATGGACAGCGGACCGGCTCGGGGATCCCACGGCGCGCTTCCTCGGACGTGTTTCATTAAATCCGATCGTGCATTCCGATCCGTGGGGGACAATCATCTTTCCCCTGATTGGGCTTCAATATGGCTTCATGTTCGGTTGGGCAAAACCGGTTCCCGTGAATGTCGGCCGGTTGAGAAACCCGTCACGTGACCATATGCTGGTTGCCGCAGCGGGGCCCGTCAGCAACATGGTCCTCGCGTTGCTGATGTTCATCGTGTTGTTTTTTATGAAGATTACATCTCCGGAACTCGCGGAGATTGTTCGGTCCGTCACCTACGGAGGCATGCCCCACGGCGGGATTGCTGTTCCGTTGACGTTGGTCGCCTACTACGGAATGATCGTCAACGTGATCCTTGCGATATTCAATCTGATTCCCATTGCTCCGCTGGACGGCGCCGCTGTGCTCTCCGGTCTGCTGCCGCGTGACCTTGCAGCGAGTCTCGATCGAATGCAACGTTACTCCATCGTGATCTTCGTCCTGCTCCTTGTCAGCGGGATTCCCCAGTTCCTTTTCACTCCGCCCATCATTGCGCTGAGGCGGATGTTGATCTCATAACCGAGTCATGGACAAACCAAGAGTTTTGAGCGGCATGCGGCCAACCGGCCGCCTTCATCTGGGTCATCTTGTCGGAGCCTTGGAAAACTGGGTCAAGTTGCAAGACCAGTACGAGTGCTTTCATTGCATCGTCGACTGGCACGCGCTCACAACGAACTACGAGTCCACGGATGACATTCGCGCCAACATCGTCGACAACGCGATGGACTGGCTGGCGGCTGGACTCGACCCGAAACGCGCCACGATTTTCGTGCAGTCCCGTGTCATTGAGCACGCAGAACTGCACCTCCTTCTTTCGATGATTACCCCTCTGGGTTGGTTGGAGCGCGTGCCGACCTACAAAGAGCAGATGAATGAGCTGACAGGCAAGGATCTTCATACTTATGGGTTCCTCGGCTATCCCCTGCTGCAGTCGGCAGACATCCTCGTATACAAGGCAAATGCCGTACCGGTTGGTGAAGATCAGGTGCCGCATATTGAGTTGACCCGCGAGATTGCCCGGCGCTTCAATCATATGTACAAAGCAGTTTTTCCGGAACCGCAGGCGCTTCTCACAAAGGTTCCGAAACTTCCCGGTACGGACGGACGGAAGATGAGCAAGAGCTATGGCAATGCCATTGCGTTGACGGAGAAGCCGGAAGTCGTCAAGCAAACGCTGAAAACCATGGTCACGGATCCTGCGCGTGTCCGGCGTCAAGACCCCGGCAACCCGGACGTCTGTCCGGTGGGCGACTACCACAAGGTGTTTTCCGATCAAAAAAGGATTGCCGAGGTGGACCAAGGTTGTCGCTCCGCTGGAATAGGCTGCATCGAATGCAAAATGTGGCTTTTTGAAAGCCTGCAGAAAACGACGGCTCCGATTTACGAGCGGCGGCAGGCACTGGAAGGACGGAAGCAGGACGTGGTAGACATCCTCGAAGAAGGCGCCAGAAAAGCGCGCGCGACTGCCGCGGCCACGATGAGTGAAGTTCGGGAGGCGATGAAGATTTGACCGACGATCTAAAAATCAGTCTGCCACTCTACGAAGGGCCCCTTGATCTTCTGCTCGACATGATCCGGAAGCAGAAGATCGATATTTACGATATCCCGATCGCGAGAATTACCGAGCAGTACCTCGAGTACCTGCATGTCATCCAGGAACTCAACATCGATGGGGCCGGCGAGTTCGTTTTCATGGCGGCTCAGCTGATCTACATCAAGTCTCGGATGCTGCTGCCGCCGGATCCTGACGCGGTCGAAGGAGAATTCGAGGACCCGCGCGCCGAACTGGTCCGACGCCTGATCGAGTACGAAAGATTCAAGAATGCCGCGCAGATGTTGTATCAGCGCGAGCTTGTTGAGAAAGCGTCCTGGAACAATCCGGGCGAAGTGCCGTTTGAAAACAGCGAACTCGAACCGCAGATGACCGTCACGTTACACGATCTGCTTCTCGCATTTCGAGAAGTCGTCAAGCGTGCCGAGAGCCGGCCGCTCATGGAAGTCAGCAGGGACGAGTTTTCCATCGAGCAGATGATGGGTTATCTCTTGGATCAGATCGTTTCCGCAGGCCGGGATGTGACGCTGACAACAATTTTGCCCATGATCAGCAGCCGACGCGGCTTGATTACGGCATTCCTGGCGCTGCTGGAATTGACCCGGCTGAAGGCCATTTTCCTGCGGCAGGATCGGCCGATGGGCGAGATCACAGTCCGCGCAAATCCAAATTATGAGCTATCCCAATCTTTCCGCCCTGCTTGAGGCCATCATTTACCTGGCTCGTGAACCGGTAGCTATCGAGACTATCCGGAAGGCGCTGCCCGATGTGGATCCCAAGGAAATCGAGGAGTGCATTGCGGCTCTCATGGAGAAGTACCAGCAGCCTCAGCACGGCATCGAGATACGCGAGATCGCCGGCGGCCTGCGCTTTTCCACGAAGCCTGAACATCACGAACCTCTGAAAACGTTTCTTCAGGCTCAGACTCCGGCCACGCGTTTGTCTCTCGCTGCGCTGGAAACACTGGCAGTCATTGCTTATAAGCAACCGGTGACGGTTCCGGAAATTCAGGAGATCCGCGGCGTCCAAGCCAGCGGCGTCATCAAGACCCTGCTCGATAAAAAACTGATAGCCGCTGCCGGCCGAAAAGAAGTTCTTGGACGGCCGATTCTTTACAAAACGACTAAAGAATTCCTGATCCATTTCGGCATGAAAGATCTCAGCGAACTGCCGAGCATGGAGGAGTTCGAAGAGCTCATCAAGAGTCAGGCTACTTCCGAAGACACGATCCCGGCAGAGATCGAGTTGCCCTCGTAAAGTTGACCGGCGCGGTTCCGCGCTAAACTGTCTGTGTCTATGCAGGAACGTCTTCAGAAAATCCTAGCCCACGCCGGTATCGCTTCGCGCCGGAAGGCGGAAGAGATCATTACCGAAGGCCGCGTCACCGTGAACGGTAAGGTCGTGACCGAACTTGGCACCCGCGCAGATCCCGATTCCGACGCCATTCGAGTGGATGGGAAACGCATTCACATCTCCTCCCGTTACGTTTACGTGCTCCTGAACAAGCCGAAGAATGTCATGTCGACGTCGACCGATCCCCTGGATCGGCCGACCGTTATGGAATATGTGGGCCGCATTAAGCAGCGTGTCTATCCAGTAGGGCGCCTGGACTTCGCGTCCGAGGGACTGATTCTTCTCACCAACGACGGAGATTTCACAAAGTGGATGACGAAGGCAGGAGTTGTTCCGAAGGTGTATCACGTCAAGGTTTCCGGAAAACCGGATGAACCGCTTCTTTCGAAACTTCGCCGTGGCATCTACCTCGATGGAGAGCGCCTGGCTCCGTGTGAGATTACTCCGCTCAACGAGGCCGAGAACCCCTGGTTCGAGGTCACCCTTCATCAGGGCCGTAATCAGCAAATCCGGAAAATGTTCGGTGTCTCCGGCCATCCGGTAGAAAAGCTCCGGCGCGTTCGGATAGGCTTTCTGGAGGATCGCAAACTGAAGAGCGGAGCCTGGCGTTATCTGAACGAGAAGGAAGTTGAGCGGTTTAAACGGGAGTTTGGCAAACCATGACGACGAGGGAAATCCTGGAGAAATACAAGCGGATCGCTGTCGTGGGTTTGTCGAGCCATACCTGGCGAGCCAGCTATGGCGTGTCAAGGTTTATGCAGACTGTCGGGTACGAGATTACTCCAGTGAATCCAAACGAGAGGGAAGTGCTCGGGCACAAAGCCTACGCCAGTTTGGATCAAGCGCCGGATCCTATCGAAATTGTGAATATCTTTCGGCGGCCTGAATTTGTACCCGAAATTGTGGAATCGGCTATCCGCCGAGGAGCGAAGGTTGTGTGGATGCAGGAAGGTGTGATCCACGAAGGAGCCGCACAGCGAGCCAGAGCGGCAGGGATCGAAGTGGTGATGGATCGCTGCATCCTCAAGGAGCACATGAAGAGCTTTTGAGGACAACCGGCTGAATGCTTTGTTATTGAATTGTTATTTCTGATTTTTCCGGACGCAGGTCGCCAACCACAATCAGCACCGCGCCCAGTAGCACTGCAACATCCGCCACATTGAAAATTCCCGTCCTGAGCGAACCCACGCCCACATTCAGGAAATCCACAACGTGTCCGCGCGCCGCGCGATCGATGAGATTGGACGCGCCGCCGCCCCACATCAGCGCCACTCCCGCAAGCGGCAATCCCGTCCATCGCCGGCGAATCGCCAGCACGGCAACCAGCAGGAGTAATATCGCCACGCCCACCGTAAGAATTGCGGTGCGCACGGTATCCGGAAGCTCCGCACCCAAACTCAAAAATGCTCCGCTGTTCTCTGCATACTGCAGGCGGATGGTGTTCTGCAGGTACGTCTGTGGAGGCGCGCCCGCCAGGTGAATGATCGCAAGGTGCTTCGTGACACGATCACATCCGACGCTGGTTAGCAGGAGTACAAGAGGCAGAATCCAGCCGCTTCCTTTCATCGTGTAGCGCTGGGATCCCCTGTAGGTGGCGGAGCGTGGTCTTGCTTCGCGGGAGGGCCAAGCAATTCGATAAAGATTGGCTTCAGCGCGTCAGCCCAAACCTGATATCCCTTGATGGTGGGATGGAGCTTGTCCCCCATCATTCCTTCGAAGAGAACATCGTTCTTATCGGCGAGCCTGTTGTTGATGTTCAGATAACGAATTGTCTTACCATCCGCAAATTTCGCGAGATTGTCATTGATCCTGTTGATCACCGGCATAACGGCCATGTTGTCGTTTCGCGGAAAGATACCCATCAAAATGATGGTAGCGCCCGGCGCCTTCGCGCGCATGGTATCGAGAATGGACCTGAGACCCTTTGTGATATCCGCGACGCGGGCATCATCGTTGGGTGAGGGCCGATTTCCGACGTTGTTGGTTCCCGCCAGCAGAACAATGACTTTAGGATTGACGCCATCTAGTTCACCGTTGTTGAGACGCCACAGGATATTCTGTGTTGCGTCGGCGCCCCATCCGAAGTTGCCGGCATTCCACCCGAAGAAGTTCTGCTTCCAGTTGGCCAGCAGCTCCGGATAATCGGTTGCCCCCCAGCGGCGTGTGATGGAATCGCCCTCGAAATAGATGTCAATGCCGCCCTTCTTCGCCTTCTCGAGCAGCTGGGCATGTGCCGTCATCGAGTTTTGATCCGTTCGAGCGGCGGGCTGATCGGCCTGGGCGAAACAGAACAGGGGCAGGAATAGTCCTGCCCCCATGAACATGACTGCAAGAAGCCTCGTGAACTTCATTAAAGCCTTAGCGCGAGGCTGTATGTCCCAGAAATTTGTCCGCCCATGGAATGAAATACTTCCAGTTCGGACCATCCGTGTGGCCACCGTCGTGTTGCCGCCACGCCAGTTGCCCGTCAAGCATACTGACGTTTACCGCAGGCATCTTCTCTTTCGTATAGTCGTCCGAAGTTCCGAGATCCTTTGCACCGAGAAGACGGAACACAGGACCAGCCGCAACTGCAGCCATGTAGCTGCCCTGATGATCGAGCCATCGTGCGTCGCCCTTTTCCGGAACGCCATAGCTGATGAAGGTTAGCCGCGGGGCACAGAGTGCAATCAACTGGTGAGAATCAACCGGAATGTCGCCTGCGTTCTTGCTGCCGAAGTCAGACTCTTCCGCGCCGTACTTGATGAAGTTTCCAGCCATCCAGTGGTACTCGCCCTGTGCTGTGAGATTCTCCACGGCTTCGCCCCAATTGCGCCGATGGAGCTTCGCGCCACCTTCGCCGGAAGAACCGACGAGTACGAGAGCAAAACGTGTGTCATAGGCCATCGTGACAAGGGCAGCCTTGCCGTAGCGAGACACGCCTTCGATTCCAACTTTCTTGGCATCGACGGCTTTGTCGCTTTCGAGATAATCGAGACCGCGAGCAGCACCCCAGGCCCAGGCACGCAGCGAACCCCAATCGTCGGGTTTGCGGTACTGTCCCTTATTGACGAGCCCGATGATCCCTTTGGTCAGCCCCGCGCCATTATCGGCCTGAATGCTTCCCGGATTGATTGACGCGTAACCCCAGCCCGCAGCAAGCAACTGTTGCTGTGCCGGTGGATCACCGCCTGCTGCTGGTCCGCCGCCACGTCCGCCACGTCCCGCCGGTTCCGCGCCCGGAACCTGAGGAAGGCCGCCACCACCAAACATCATCATTACAGGAACCGGGGCCTTGGCATCCTTAGGAGTGACTAGCGTCATCTGGATGTCGACGTTG
>Ga0157375_10000411_pt1 | contig 38867 bp, 25 predicted proteins | sample M35metaG_FD_115311 | JGI IMG/M metagenome (GOLD analysis project Ga0157375, IMG submission 115311) | Miscanthus rhizosphere microbial communities from Kellogg Biological Station, Michigan, USA - M3-5 metaG | ecosystem: Host-associated > Plants > Roots > Rhizosphere > Soil | place: USA: Michigan... | reverse complement strand
TCGGCGATCTCCTCGAGCATCGCCGAGCGTGTCGCACTCTCGCGGTTGCGTGTCATGAGCGTCGGATAGCGTAAATAGACGTACATGCCGAAGAAGCCGGAGAAAATCACGATCAGCATCAGCACGAACGTGAAGGTGTGCAGGTTCCAGTGGATGTCGAAACCCGTGTGCAGCAGAACTATGAAGATCAGCGAGGTACCGAGGTAGACGTGCGCGGACAGCCAACCGCGCAGCGTGCCGGGGCTCGTCACGTAGTTGCGTTTGCGCACGCCGAACAGCATCAGCCAGACGATCAGCAGCGCGGCGATCGTGCCGAGCGTGTAGCCAAGCCAGGTGCCGCCGTTCGGCGGACCGCCCGGATCGTGCCAGATGTACGCCGCGAGCGAGCCGCCCATCAGCGCGAGGCTGATCCACAAGTATCGCGACTTCGCGTAGGTCAGGATGGAATCGTGGCCGCTCATTCGCGGGGAGAGGGGAGAGGGGAAATGGGAGAAGGAAAAGGTGAGACGTGAGACGTGAGACGCCGGACAGGAGTCCAGCGGCTTCGCCGGCCATGAATGGCCGAGCGAGGCACTGAGACGTGAGACAAACCAGTGTGGCGCCGGTCGATTTCCAAATCCCGGCAGCTTGTTTTGGTTTCCAGTTTCCAGACGCTAGATTCTTGACTGCACATAGGCTGGAAACTCTTCGGGGCTGATGCGGATCGCCGCACCGGTCGGACACGAGCGCACGCAAGCGGGACCGCCTGGCTGGTCCTTGCACATGTCGCACTTGACTGCTTTCTTGCCGCTCGTCGGCTTCTTCTTCTTGTCGTACGGTGCCTCGCCCGGGCCGGGGCCGCGGCCGAACAGCAGCCACTGGATGAGCCCCGGCTTTTTTGGCGGTTTTGCCGCCATGTGGATCACTCCGTAGGGACAGTTGCGCTCGCAGTTGCCGCAGCCGATGCAGTTGTCGGCGATGAACACTTCGCCATTCGGCGCGCGATGGATCGCGTCGGGCGGACAATCCTTCATGCAGTGCGGATGCTCACAATGCCGGCACGATGTCGGCACGTGCACGCTGGCGAACGTCGGGCCGGCTTCGCGGTTCAGGCGCGAGGTACCGCCGTGGGTTTCGGCACAGGCCTTTTCGCAGTTGTCGCAGCGCACACACAGGGATTCGTCGATCAGCAGGATGTCAGTCGCCTCGCCGGCCCCTTGGGCAATCAGGAACGAGATGATGTCGCCGCCGCTCGGCAGCGACTGCATGGCCAGGTTCGCCGCGGTGCGTTGGCGGTATTCGGCCTGCAGCCGCAGCTTGAGTACCGGAATGCGGTTGACGAGTTTCTTGAAGGCGTCGCCGTCGAGGCGCACGGTCTCGGTCGCGATCGCCGCGCGCGCTGTTGCCGAGCGGCGCGTCTCGCCGAGCAAGGCCATCTCGCCGATGTAGTTGCCGGCCGGCACGTAGCTCAGCACGACGTCCTTGCCGCCGATGTTGCGCGAGATCGTCAGCGAGCCGACGCGCACCATGTGCAGGCAATCACCGAGTTCGCCCTCGTTGAAGAGCACGTCTCCGGCCTTGAATTTTTCGAGCTTGGCGCTGGTGACGACATCGGTGAGCTGGTCGATGCTCGCCTCGGGGGCGAAGCGCTGCTGGATCGCGCGCAGGATGAATATCTCGTCGATCTCGCGCTTGACTGCCTCGACCGAATTGATCAGGCGGTTCATCGAGCGCCGCGGCGTCTCGATCAATACGCAGTTGGCACCGGCGACGATGGTGGCGGAACGCCGGCGGCCCGAGATCAGGCTCATCTCGCCGAAGAACTCGCCGCGCTTGAGGCTGAAGCGCTGCTTGCCTTCGGCGTCGAGCAGCACCTGCACCTCGCCCTCGACGATGCTGAAAAAGGTATTCGTGTAATCGTTGCGCTGGAAAATCGACTCGCCCTGCTTCGGCGTGAGAATTTCCGAGTCGAGCATGAATTCGCGCAGCTGCAGCGGCGTGATATGCGAGAGCAGGCGCACGTTCTTCTGCACGCGCGCCAGAGCCTCGTCCACGCTGCGGAAGCCCGGCATGTTGACGAACTTTGCCTTCAGCAGCGGCTCGTCGGCCGGCTCGACCTTGTTGCCGAGGATGTACTCGATGACTTCGTAACCCTGGTTCATCGCCTGCTTGATCAGCGGGTAGCCGCCGAGCGCACCGACGATGTACAGACCCTTGACGTTGGATTCGTACTGCGAGCTGATGGCCGGCACGGAAGCCGGGTCCTTGTTCGGAAAAGTAACGCCGCAGGCTTCGACGAAACCACGCGGTGCGGTCGCGCCGAGTCGCGCGATGACGCGGTCGATCAGAATCTGCGCCTTGCCGGTCGCCGTGTTCAGGATCATGCGCCCTTTCTTGCGCCCGGCGGTCAGCGCATCGACGCGTTCGGGGCCGGAGTTGTAATAGCACTCGATGACACCGTCCTCGATCGCCTTGAGGATTGCTTGTTCGTTGCCTTTCTTCGCGCGCCCGAATTCGTCCTTGCGATTGACGATGACGACGTTGTTCTGCTTCGACAGCGCGACCGCGTTCTCGATCGCGGCATCGCCGGCACCGATGACGACGATCGTCTCGCCCTCGTATTCGTCGGGATCGTCGAGCTGATACTGCACGAACGGCAAATCCTCACCCGGGCAGCCGAGTTTGCGGATGTTGCCCTGCAGGCCGATGCCGAACACGATGAAATCGGCCTGTATCGTCTGGCCGTTGCTGCATTTGAGGTCAAAGCCGGCATCTGTCTTCTTGACCCCGCTGACCTCGTGCCTGTAGCGCACGTTGATCTTGAGGTTCTTGGCCGATTCATCCCAGCCGCCCAGGATCGTCTCGCGCGATCCGGCCTTGAACGGAACGGGCGAGCGCAGCGGCAAGATGCCGGGCTCGTCCATCACGAACTTGCCTTTCTGGTAGCGATAGATCGTGTTCGACAGGTGATCTTCGGCTTCGAGCAGCACGTGCGACTCGCCGCGCTCCGCCGCGCGCGCGGCCGCGGACAGGCCGCCCGGTCCCGAACCGACAATCGCTATCTTGAAGCGCTCCGCCATGCGCTACCCTCCGGATTCCCCGATGATACCTAAGCTTGCGGGCGGTGTGGGTGGAACCTTCATGATCTGCGATGATGCGGGCATCGTGCCCTGAAACAGTCGTGAGTCGGCAGTCGTGAAGCGAACGCCCGAGTTCAGCCCGTCCATCGGTGATTGCGCCGAGCGGATTATCGCGCACGCACAGGGCGATCTTCGCCTCGGGGCGCCGCTCGGCCTGGGCAAGCCGAACGCACTGATCAACGCGATCTATGCGCATGCGGAAAAGCATCCGCAGTTCCGGCTGACCTTGTTTACCGCGCTGTCCCTCGCGCGGCCGTCCGCGAAGGGCGAGCTGGAGCGCCGCTTCCTGCAGCCGTTCCTCGATCGTCAATTCGGCGCGGATTATCCGGATCTCGCCTATGTCAAGGCCCTGCACGCCGGCACGCTGCCGAGCAACGTGACGGTGCACGAGTTCTACCTGCAATCCGGGGCGATGCTCGGCGTGGCGCAGATCCAGCGCAACTACATCTGCATGAACTACACGCACGTGGCGCGCGACATGCACGGCGCGGGCATCAACGCGTTCGTGCAACTGATTGCCGTGCGCGACGACGGCGGCGCGAGACGCTACAGCCTGGCATGCAATCCGGACATCACGGCCGACCTGCTCGACCGCATGGCCGCAGAAGGCGCGCCGCGGCCGCTCGTCATTGGCGTCGTGCATCCGGACCTGCCGTTCATCGGCAACGATGCCGAGGTCGACGCCGGCTTTTTCGACATCGTGCTAGACGATCCGGCTTGCCGGCACACGCTGTTCGCGTTGCCGCGCGAAGCGGTGGATGTCGCCGAATTCGCGCTAGGCCTGCACGCGAGCACGCTCGTGCGCGACGGCGGCACGCTGCAGATCGGCATCGGTACGCTGTCCGACGCATTGGTGTATGCGCTGCGGCTGCGCCACCAAGGCAACGCCGACTATCGCGCGGCGTTGGCTGCCTTGCGTCAGGGTGACCCGGACTCGAATCAAAACAGCGGCAGCGCAGACATGGGGTCGCTTGCGCCGTTCGTGCGTGGCCTCTATGGCGCGAGCGAAATGGTGATGGACGGTTTCATGCAGCTTGCGCGCGCCGGCATCCTGTCGCGCCGCGTCTACGACGACATGGCGATCGAGAACGCGCTGGCGAGCGGTGAGGATCCCGATCTGGCCAAGCGCACCGACGGCCGCTACCTGCGCGGCGCCTTCTACCTCGGCTCGAAGGAATTCTATACGTGGCTGCGCGGGCTCGAAGGCGCGGACTTCGATGGCTTGTCGATGACGCGCGTGTCCGACATCAACCAGTTGTATGGCGGACGCGAATCGCTCGACGCATTGCAGCGCCGCCATGCGCGATTCTTCAATATCTGCATGATGGCCACTGCGCTCGGCGCGGCTGTTTCCGACGGGCTGGAGAGCGGTCAGGTCGTCAGCGGCGTCGGTGGTCAGTACAACTTTGTCGCGATGGCGCACGCGATTCCCGGCGGCCGTTCCATCTTGATGTTGCGCAGCACCCGTGCCCACCGCGGCGAGACGACGTCGAACATCCTGTGGAATTACGGCCACACGACGATTCCTCGTCACCTGCGCGACATCTATGTGACTGAATACGGTATCGCCGACCTGCGCGGCAAGTCGGACGAGGACTGTGTGCTGGCGATGCTGGCGGTCAGCGACGCGCGCTTCCAGGACGGCCTGTGCAATCGGGCAAAAGCGGCCGGGAAGCTGCGCTCGGACTTCGCCATTCCATCCGCGTGGCGACGAAACAATCCCGATCGCTTGGAGGCAGCGCTCGGGCCGTTGCGCTCGCGCGGACTGTTCCCGCTTTTTCCATTCGGTTCAGATTTCGACGAACAGGAGCTGTTACTGTTGCCCGCCCTGAAGAAACTCCAGCAAGTTACTGCCTCGAAAGCAAAACTGGCCGCATTCCTGCTTGCAGCTCTAGGGGGCAGGGCGTCCGCAAGCACACAGGCGCTGCTCGAGCGTCTGGACCTTGGCCGGCCCCGCGGGATCTACGAATGGCTGCTGCAAAAACTGGTGCTGCGTGCGCTGCGAGAGACGGCAACGTCTTGATCCGCAGGCGATTCACGCATGAATCACGCAGGCGCGTTAAACTCGCATCGACATGGCTGGGGTGCCGTGGCGGTCCACGCGAATTCAAGGCCGGGGCGCGGGAAGTTAACCGATGAGTGCACTTTTTCAACGCTTGGGACGGGCTTTGCCGGAACGGCATGCGCCCGGCCGAAGTTCGTTCGTCACCGAGCCCAAGGCATTGCGCGATTGGATCGGACACCTGCCGCTGGCCAATCCAAACGCGACGGCCAAGCTTCTGGTCACCGCCCTTCACGAGATGAATCAGTTGCAGTTGGAGGCAGGTCAGCGCATGGCTGCCATGGAAGCCCTGCGCGGACCGATTGCGCATGTCGTCGCATCGCTCGACCGCATGGTCAACGCCGATGTGTTCCCGTTGCCTCCAGCCAAGCAGCAGTTGGGCCAGCAGATCAGCGAGTTCGACCGCGAACTTGCCATGGGCTACACGGCGCTGGTTCACGACGTGTGCGCGCCGGCCGGCGCCGTCCCGTTTCTGCGCGGCAAGACGGTCACGTTTGCCCTGGTTCGCGCGGTGCAACATTGCGGCGCATTGCTGTACCGCGCCTACCTGATGTACCAGGCGCCGCCGGAGGGCATATGGCAGACACTGCACGACCTGTTCCAGTTTGCCGTTGCCGTACGTCTGGACGAAAAACGCGTTGAAGATCCGCTGCGTGGCGGCGAGCAGACCAGCGTGCGCGACAGCTACACGCAATCGCTGCTGTTTGCACTGAGCAATCCGTATCGGTTTACGCAAAAGGAAAACGCGGAGATTCACGCGTTGACGCGCGTCCTGTCGGCCTATTGCGAACTCAGGCCAGGCCGTGCGCCCGAGGGTGCCATCGCTGTCCAGGTCGACAAGGATGCGGGACCTGGCTACCTGCCCGAGGAACGCGAGGTGCCACGCCAGGATGTCTGGGCCTTCCAGATCAGCGGACTGACGCGGTTCCTCGACAGCGAACTGGCTCGCGTTCCAGCCGGCGCCGAGACGGTCGAGTTCAAGCCGGGCGGCCATGGCGCCGTGGTGCGCGTCGACCTGGGTCTCGTCGAGCGGCTCACGCAGACCTGGACGGGCACCGCTGCCCGCGGTCAGACGCGCCTGCCGGCAGGGCATCGGCTCGACTGCGTGATCGGCCTGCATTCGGTGCATTACGTGCTGTGCGGCAACATGGATTTCGACGCGTTCCTGCGCAGCATTCGTGGCGTGGCGATCAGCCTGCGTGAAGGCGATCGCATAGCCGCGTGGACGGCGTCGGGCGAATCCGCGCGCATCATTCGCAACGATGTGCGCGTGCTCGACCAGAGCCTGAGCGGTTATCGCCTGCAGTGGGAGAAGACCGACGGCGTGCGCGTCAGGGTCGGTGAGCTCATGGCGCTCGCGCCACCCGCCGAAGACGGCGAAGCGCAGGACTGGATGGTTGGCACGATACGCTGGCTTCGGCTGCGGGAGAGCAGCGCGATGGAGACGGGCGTGGCGCTCCTCAGCCGCCGCGCACTGCCCGTCGGGCTGCGCACGTTCGATGCAAACCATGTCCCGCGCGCCCCCATGCGTGGCCTGCTGCTGGAATCCCTGGCCGGCGACGCTGAAGCGCGCACGATCCTCGCACCACACCTGTTCGATCGTTCGGCCAGCGAAGTCGAAGTCATGCATCCCGCAGATCCCTTCGCGGCGACGCCCGAGCCGCTGGTGGAGATGCTCGAGCAACCGCGCATGGCCGAACTCGGCAGCGCCTACGTGCAGATTTTCATGGACAACGTGTCCGTCGTTCCCGGCGGGGACGAGGAGATGAAGCTGGACGCGGCATACGAGGTGCCGGAGCGCATTGTCATCGCGACCGGCAGCGACAGTTGACCGCGGCGTGCCGCGTGAGGGCCTGAACTGCCAGCCCGCCTGGCGGAACATATAGGTGGAACACAGGTGGCTGTCCTGGTCCAAGTACGCTTCGGAGCCCGTGACGGATGCCGACGGAATGATGCGGCGCGGATGCGTTAAAATCAGACTTTCGGCCACGCATTCGTCAATGAATATCAGCAATACCGCAAGCGGCCTGTGGCCGCGGCGATTGTCCGTGCCGGTGGAAATCGACGGGATCACGGTGGGCGGCGGCGCGCCGGTGGTCGTGCAGTCGATGACGAACACCGACACAGCGGACGTGACCGGTACCGCCAAACAGGTAGCCGAACTCGCGCGCGCCGGCTCCGAACTCGTGCGCGTGACGGTCAATACGCCCGAAGCGGCCGCCGCGGTGCCGCGCATTCGCGAGCGGCTCGACATGCAGGGCGTCGATGTTCCGCTGATAGGCGACTTCCACTACAACGGCCACCAGCTGTTGAGCGCCGAGCCGGCGTGTGGCGAGGCGCTGGCGAAGTACCGCATCAATCCCGGCAACGTCGGCTTCGGCCGCAAGCGCGATGTGCAATTTTCCACAATTATTGAATTTGCGCTGAAGTACGCCAAGCCAGTGCGTATCGGTGCGAACTGGGGCTCGCTCGACCAGGCCATGATCACCGCGCTGATGGACGAGAACCACACGCGCGCCGAGCCATGGGACGCAGCCCGCGTCGCGCGCGAGGCGCTGATCCGCTCGGCGCTGGATTCGGCTGCGCGCGCCGAGGAACTCGGCTTGAGCCGCAACCGGATCGTTATTTCGTGCAAGGTTTCCGGTGTGCAGGAACTGATCGCGGTGTACGGGGATCTGGCGTCACGCTGCGACTATGCGCTGCATCTCGGCTTGACCGAAGCAGGCATGGGCAGCAAGGGCATCGTCGCGTCGACGGCAGCGTTGGCGGTGTTGTTGCAGCAGGGTATCGGCGACACGATTCGCATTTCGCTGACACCCGAGCCCGACGAGGCGCGCACGCGCGAGGTCGTGGTCGCGCAGGAATTGCTGCAGACCATGGGCCTGCGCGCATTCGCGCCGATGGTCACCGCCTGTCCCGGCTGCGGGCGCACGACGTCGAGTTTCTTCCAGGTACTGGCCAAGCGTGTGCAGGAACACGTGCGCGAAAGGATGCCGGAGTGGCGCATCAAGTACGACGGCGTGGAAAACCTCACGCTCGCCGTCATGGGTTGTGTCGTCAACGGCCCCGGCGAATCCAAGCACGCGAATATCGGCATCTCGCTGCCGGGCACCGGCGAGGCGCCGACGGCGCCGGTGTTCATCGATGGCAGCAAGGCAATGACTCTGCGCGGCGAAAACATCGCCGAGGAGTTCGTCGGCATCATCGACGACTACGTCGGCAGGCACTTCGCGCAGCGTTCCTCCGTATGAACCCGGCGCCACGGTTTCGTGGCGCCCGACTCGATCGTCGTTCCGTTGCGAGGATGTCCCGTTACGGACAGGTCGTTCCGGCGAGGGTGGTCAGTCGCTGGATCGGGAACGTGACGTCCGCATAGCCGGCCGCGAGTGATGCAGCGTTCGACTTCCACTGCGCCGTGCCGTTGTTGCAATCGGTGAAGGTGAATTGCACCGAGCCCCACGGCACCGCGTTCAGCGAGCTCGAGTTGAAGTGCGGCGGAAACGCGCCGCCTGCACCCTGCTCGAGAAACGCCGGGAGCGTCGTCGTGTTGCTGTTCGGGTCGTAACCGCCCTGCATGTAAATCCAGTTTTGCGCGGTGCCGGCCGGATTGAAGACGAACCAGATGGCGAGCATGCCGTTGTTCGGCAGGATCTCGAACTGGAAGCCGTGGCCACCCTGATTCGGCGTCGGGTCGTCCCAGTTGCCGCTGATCCCGGCCCTGATGTTCTGACCGACTGCGGCGACGGCATTGACCGTGATCGATCCGGTCATACCCATGTTTCCATGATCGTCACAGTGGAAATTGACGACACCCGCCTTGGTGAAGGTCACCGTTGAACTCCATTGGGCGAGGGAGGGATCGCCCGTCGCTCCGCCGACACCGCGGCAGCCGTTCGAGCAGCGAAACGAATCGTCATCGGCATGCACGTTGTGTGCAACTGCGATGCCGCCGAGATTGGTGAAAGTGACGGTGTCGCCGACATTGATCGAGAGAGTCGGCGGATTGAACGCCAACGTCGGGGAGGTCGTACCGCCGCCGTAGTAGTCGCCGCCGCTCATCGTGTAGCCGCCGACACTGACGTTCCAGTCCTTGGCGAACACGTTTGCCGTGCCGCAAGCTAACACCGACACAACCGCAATTGTGGCGAGGATACGCATTGGAAAACTCCTCCTGCAGAAAGATGGAGCCATGCCTTACCTGCCTGTGCCGCGGCGAACACTGTCCGCACACGCGGACAATGCAGTAGGCTGCTCGAAATACGCTGATGAGTACCCCGTCCAATGGGCAAGGTTCAAACCTTCATCGTCGCCATTCCGGCCCGCCATGCCTCGACGCGGCTGCCCGGAAAGCCATTGCAACTCATCGGCGGGGAGCCAATGGTGCTGCAGGTTGCACGGCGCGCCCTGGCGGCGGGCGCCGCGGAGGTCATCGTGGCGACGGACGATGACCGCGTCGCCGCCGCCCTGGCCGGTCAGCCGGTGCGCGTTGCCATGACCCGCACAGATCACGCGTCGGGCAGCGACCGCCTGGCCGAGTGCGCCGAGCAGTTGGCCTGGAGCGACGACACGATCGTCGTCAACCTGCAGGGCGACGAGCCGCTGGCGCCGCCGAGCGGCATCCGTGCGGTGGCCGCGGCGCTGGTCGGGAGCGACGCTCCGATGGCGACGCTGGCCGTGCCGATCACGGATGCGCACGACCTGTTCAACCCGAACTGCGTCAAGGTCGTGCGCGACGCGGGCGGTCATGCTCTCTACTTCAGCCGTGCGCCGTTGCCGTGGGCCCGCGATGCGTTTGCCGGCAACCGTGACGTGCTGCCGGACGGCATTCCGTTTCTTCGTCACATCGGGATTTATGCCTATCGCGCGGGATTTCTGCGCCGCTTCGCCGCGTTGCCGGCAACGCCGCTGGAGCGCGCCGAATCGCTCGAGCAGCTGCGTGCGCTCGAGCATGGCTTCCGGATAGCAGTGCAACTGGCGCCGGAGCCGTTTCCGGGTGGCGTGGATACCATGGAGGACTTGCAGCGCGTGCGTGCGTTGCTCGGCGGCTGATCGACGCTGCGCCTGTGTTGACTCAGGGCCGCAGGCTGGAAAATCAAAGCGAGGGTGGCGCGAAGATCAGGCGCTATAGACGGGCTCACCGCCGATCCAGGTCTGCCGCACGTTCAATGCTTCGTCGAGAACGACGAAGTCGGCCCGGCAACCGGGTGCGATGCGGCCGTGCGCCGCGCCGATCCCAAGAAAATCGGCCGGGTACGTCGACGCCATGCGCAGGGCTTCGGGCAGCTCCACGCCCGCTTGCGCGAGCGTGTTGCGTACCGCGGCCGCCATGTCGAGAGCGGAGCCGGCGAGCGTGCCTTGCGCGTTGACGCAGCGGCCATCTCGGCAGGTGATCGTTTCGCCGTTGAGCTGGAAGGTTTCGCTGCTTGATCCGACGGGTGGCATGGCGTCGGTGACGAGAAAGACTTTTCCGCGCGGCTTTGCTGCAAGCGCGATGCGCAGTGCGGCCGGGTGCAAGTGAAAGCCGTCCACAATCACGCCGCACCAGCTGGCGCGATCTTCGAGCGCCGCGCCGACGACGCCAGGCTCGCGGCTTTGCAGCGGTGTCATCGCATTGAACAGGTGGGTGAAACCGCGCACGCCCGATTCGAGCGCCTTGCGCATGCCGTCGTAGTCGGCGGCGGTATGTCCAGCGGCGACGATCACTCCGCGGCGGCTCAACTCATGGATCGCATCGTTGCCGACGCGCTCCGGCGCCAGCGTAACCAGCGTCTTGCCATGCCGCAGCGACGACACAAGGTCGATGTCGCTGTCCTGCGGGCGCAGAAACTTCGCCGCGTCGTGGATACCGCGTCGATCCGGTGCCAGATAGGGGCCTTCCAGATGAATGCCGAGAACGCCGGGGATGCCAGTCGCGATCGCGTTGTCCGCAGCCGCAATGGCAACGCGCATGACTGCTGCATCGTCACTGATCAGCGTTGGCAGGAACCCGGTCGTGCCGAATTGCGCATGCGCAGCGCCGATGCGGCGGATCGTTTCCGCATCAGGCGCATCATTGAACAGCACGCCGCCGCCGCCGTTGACCTGGCAGTCGATAAAGCCGGGTGCGAGAAGGGCACCGCCAAGATTGTGTGTCGGTACACCGCCCAAGCGCGGATCGGCTCCGGGGACGACATCGATGATCCGGTCGCCGTCGATCAGTACGGCGCGGTCGGCTTCGACGCCGGCTGGCGTCAGCACGCGCGCATTGACCAGCGCCGCCGTCATCACACGGTCTCGGTGACCTTGCGCAGGTGCGGTGGCATGTCCGGGTTACGCCCGCGCTGGAGCGCAAGTGCGTTGGCCGCGCGATAGAAATTGGCGATCGTGACGATGGGGGTGCAGGCCGGATGCGCGGTCGGAGTCACCGGCAAGCCGTCGACGGCGGGATCGGTGCCGGCGATCCAGACTCTGGCGCCACGGCCGCGAAACTCGCGTGCGAGCTCGAGCATGCCGGCGGCGGTATCGTCGTCCTGCGTCAGAAACAGCACCGGGAAATCCGGTCCGACGATCGCCATCGGGCCATGGCGGACTTCGGCGGCGCTGAACGCTTCGGCATGCAGGCCGCAGGTCTCCTTGAGCTTGAGCGCCGCTTCCTGCGCGGCGCCGAGGCCGAGTCCGCGGCCGACGACGAACAAGTTGCGCGCATCGGTCAGGCCGCCGACCAGCGGCGTCCAGTCCAGATCCCAGGTGCTGCGCAATGCCGCCGGGACTGCGTCGAGTGCGCTGCGCAGTGCGCCGTCTTTCTTCCACGCCGAGGCGATGTGCACGATTGCGGAAAGTGAACAAATATAACTTTTTGTCGCGGCGACACTGATCTCCGGCCCTGCGCACAACGGAACGACGTCGTCGGCGGCCGCGGCCAGCGGCGAGTCCTCGACGTTGACCATGGCGACAACATGCGCGCCCGACTGCCTGGCATGCTGCGCCTGGCGTACCAGGTCTGGACTCTTGCCGGACTGCGAGATTGCCAGGTACAGCGCGCCTTCGAGTTTCAACGGCGTGGCGTAGACCGAACTGATCGACGGCGACGCCGACATCGTCGCGCAGCCAAGCTGGGTTTCGAATACGTATTTCGCGAACGTCGCGGCGTGATCGGAACTGCCGCGCGCCGAAGTGGCGACGAACCGCGGCGGACTGCTACGTAGACGAGCGGCGATGCGCTCGACGGCTGCTTCGTTGCGCGCCAACTGTTTCTCGACCGCGGCGGCGGCTTCGTACGCCTCGCGATACATCGACGTGTTTTGCGGTGCAGGCAATGGGTTGGCGGTCATCGTTCGCTTTGCAGTTCGGCGACGAAGTCGTAGGCATCGCCGCGATAGAGAGAGGTGGTGAATTCGACGACGCGACCGTCGTCGAGAAACGCACGGCGCTCGATCGACAACGCCGGACTTCCGGCCGGCAGATCCAGCAGAACGGCCTGGTCCGCGTCGAGAGCCACGGCGCGCAGGCGCTGCAGCGCGCGCGTGGGGCGGCAGCCGATGGCATCGAGGGCGTCGTACAGCGAAAGTTTTATCGCACGCGGATTGGCCAGCACGGATTGCGGCACCACGGTCTGCTCGAGCGCAAGCGGCTTGTCGCCGGCGAAGCGCAGGCGGCGCAGGCGGATCACGCCGGCCCCCGGCGACAGGTTCAGTGCCATCGCCTCTTCCGGGCTGACTTCGCCCGAGCCGCGTTCGAGAAATTCGACGCGCGGATTCAGGCCGCGCGCGCGCAGATCGTCGGTGAATCCGGTCAACTTGGAAAATGACTTGACGATGCGCTCGGCGACGAACGTGCCGGCACCGTGGCGCTGGACCAGCACGCCGTCCTCGACGAGACCTCCGATCGCCTTGCGCACCGTGACGCGCGACAGGGCGAGTTGGCGGCAGAGTTCGCGTTCGCTCGGCAGCGCATGGCCCGGCGCGAGCGTGCCGGACTTGATCGACTGCTGGATGGCACGGCGCAGGCGCGCATAGGCATGCGGCTCGCTGACCAACGCGTTGCGGTCGAGTTGGCGGTATTCCTGGGCGATGCTGGCAGCCATACCAGAGATAATACCAGAAAAATACCAGTTTTGAAGCCCGCAGCCACCGGTCGTCGAGGCAACTCCGGGCGTAGAATGAACCGTTGCCCGGCAGCATTGCCTGATATGCTGCATTGTAGGCCTGCTGCCGTGCGATGGGGCCGCCTCGCAGCAGCGCCGCGCATGCGGGGTTTCGCCTCGCTTGCCGATTGGCGATATAACTGGTATCTTACTGGTATCTAGTTAGTTTCAGCATCGCTAACAGCCCATCGACCCAACACTATCAACTTAGGCCTGCCCGTGACGTCCCAAGCACTGCCTCTCGACGCGTTCGATCTCGTGATTTTCGGCGGCACCGGTGATCTGGCCCGGCGCAAGCTGCTGCCCGCGCTGCTGCAGCGCTTTGCCGACGAGCAGATGGTCCCGCAGAGTCGCATCATCGCCACGGCGCGCGATGCCCTTTCGCCCGACGATTACCGCAAGCGCATTCGTGCAGAACTGCTCCCGGCGATCGAGGGCGACGAAACAGCGCGCAAGGCTCTCGATGGATTCCTGCAGCGCGTCGACTATCGGCCGCTCGATGCCACGCGCGACGCCGGCTGGGCTGAGCTGGCAGCGGCGCTCGACGGCCCCGCGGAGCGCGTCCGCGTTTTCTATCTCGCGACCAGCCCGGACCTTTTCGCCGGCATCTGCGAGCGCCTGCGCGCCGCCGGCCTGAGTGGCGGCAGTTCGCGCGTGGTCATCGAAAAACCGATCGGCCGCGACCTGCGCAGCGCCAAGTCGATCAACGACGCAGTCGGCCGCGCATTCGACGAACGCCAGACGTTTCGCATTGATCACTATCTGGGTAAGGAAACGGTACAGAACCTCCTGGCGCTGCGCTTCGGCAATGCGCTGTTCGAACCGTTGTGGAAAGCCGAGCACATCGATCATGTGCAGATAACCGTCGCCGAGACCATCGGTGTCGGCCAGCGGGCGGGCTATTACGACAATGCTGGTGCTCTGCGCGACATGGTGCAGAACCACATGCTGCAGCTGCTGTGCCTGGTGGCGATGGAGCCGCCGGCATCGCTGGAACCTGACGCGGTGCGCGACGAGAAACTGAAGGTGTTGCGGGCGCTGTGGCCGATCGATGCGAAGAACGCGGCGCATGTCAGCGTACGCGGTCAGTATCGGGCGGGCGCGGCCGATGGGCGCGCCGTGCCGGGGTACGTAGAGGAAGCCGGCAAGCCGGATTCGCGCACGGAAACGTTCGTGGCGCTGAAAGCCGAAGTGCGCAACTGGCGCTGGTCGGGCGTGCCGTTCTATCTGCGCACCGGCAAACGCCTGACCCAGCGCGTTTCGGAAATCGTCGTGACATTCCGCGCGATCCCGCACTCGATCTTCGCCGGCAGCAGCGGGCAGATTGCACCGAACAAGCTGGTCTTGCGCCTGCAGCCGGACGAAGGCGTCAAGCTGTGGCTGATGAACAAGGTGCCTGGCCCGGGCGGCTTGCGCCTGCGCCAGGTGCCGCTCGACATGACGTTCGCGACGGCGTTCGGCGGACACCAGCCGGAAGCGTACGAACGCCTGCTGATGGATGTCGTGCGCGGCAATCCGACATTGTTCATGCGCCGCGACGAGGTCGAGGCCGCGTGGACGTGGATCGATCCGATTCTCGCCGCGTGGGCCGCAAGCGAGGAAGCGCCAAAACCCTATACCGCAGGTTCGTGGGGACCCAGCGCCGCGGTTGCCCTGATCGAGCGCGACGGCCGCACCTGGTATGAGGACGCTTCTTGAGCGTGCTACCGGTCATGTCGTTGAAACCCGTCGAGCATGTCTTTCACGATCGCGAAGCGCTCGCAGAGGTGCTCGCGCAAGCGGTCGCCACAAATCTCGACGAAGCAGCAACCACACGCGCGACTGCAATCCTCGCCTTGTCCGGCGGAACAACGCCAGCCTTGTTCATGCGTCGGCTTGCGGCTAAGCGCATCAAGTGGAGCAACGTCGTCGTCACCTTGTGCGACGAGCGTTGGGTGCCGCCCACGCACGTGCGGTCGAATGCGCGCCTCGTTCGCGAGAACCTGCTGCAGGGTCCTGCCGCGGCTGCACGCTTCGAGCCGCTGTACGTCGATGTTGTCGATCCCGAATCGGCGCTTGAAAGCATCACTCGGCGCATCGACGCGTTGGCGTCGCCGTTCGATGTCGCCGTCCTCGGCCTCGGCCTGGATGGCCACACGGCATCGTGGTTTCCCGGCGGCGATCGCCTGGCGCAGGCACTGGATCCGAACGCCAAGGCCAGCGTGCTGCCGATGCGCGCACCCGACGCCGGAGAGCCTCGCATTACCCTGACGTTGCCTGTGATTGCCGCCGCACGGCATCTCTACCTGCAGATCGAAGGCGCCGACAAGCAGGATGTCTTCGGCAGGATCATGCGCGGCGAGGGAGCGATGGCGGCGAGTCCGCTGCGCACGCTGATACAGCATGCAGTCACGCCGCTGGAGGTCTATTGGAGCGCGTGATGCACCATTATTGGAGATCGCAATGCCGTTGAATCCTGTCGTTGCCGGCGTAACCCGGCGCATCGTCGAACGCAGCCGCCCGCGGCGCGAAGACTACCTGGCGCGCATTGCTGCCGCGCGCGACGCCGGGCCGCATCGGCGGCGCCTCTCGTGCGGCAACCTGGCCCACGGCTTTGCTGCATGCGGTCCATCCGACAAGGCCGCGCTGCGCGGGGTGAAGGTGCCAAACATCGGCATCATCACCGCCTACAACGACATGCTCTCGGCGCACCAGCCGTACGAACGCTATCCCGAGCTGATCCGCCAGGTTGCACGTGACGCCGGTGCTACGGCGCAGGTCGCTGGCGGCGTGCCGGCGATGTGCGACGGCGTTACGCAGGGCAGGGCAGGCATGGAGTTGTCGCTGTTCTCCCGTGACGTCATCGCCTTGTCGGCGGGCGTCGCGCTGTCGCACGACATGTTCGACGCCGCGCTGTTCCTCGGCATCTGCGACAAGATCGTGCCAGGCCTGCTGATCGCAGCGCTGACGTTCGGCCACTTGCCGGCGATCTTCGTGCCCGCTGGACCGATGGGCAGCGGCATCAGCAACGACGAGAAGTCGAAGGTGCGCCAACTCCACGCCGAAGGCAAGGCGACACGCGAGCAGCTGCTCGAAGCCGAAGCGCGCTCGTATCACTCGCCCGGTACCTGCACGTTTTACGGTACGGCGAACTCGAACCAGATGCTGATGGAGATCATGGGCCTGCACTTGCCGGGAGCGAGCTTCGTCAACCCGGAAACGCCGCTGCGTGATGCGTTGACGGTCGAGGCGGTTCAGCGCGCTGCGGCGATCACGGCGCTCGGCACGGAGTACATTCCTGCCGGCCGCGTAGTCGACGAGCGCGCGATCGTGAACGGCATCATCGGCCTGCACGCAACCGGCGGATCGACGAATCATCTTCTGCACCTGATCGCCATCGCCCAAGCGGCAGGCATCGAATTGCAGCTCGAGGATTTCGACGCATTGTCCGGCGTCGTGCCGCTGCTGGCGCGGATCTATCCGAACGGCAGCGCCGACGTCAATCACTTCGATGCCGCCGGCGGCATGGGATTCCTGATCGCGCAACTGCTCGACGCGGGACTGCTGCACGGCGACGTGCAGACCGTCAATGGCCAGGGACTCGATACGTATCGGATACGTGCCCAGCTTGGCGCCGACGGCAAGATCGAACGCGTGCCGATCGCTGCCGAAAGCAGGGACACCGACGTGCTGCGCGGTACCGCGGACCCGTTTCGCACGGACGGCGGCCTGCGCGTGCTGCACGGCAATCTCGGTACGGCCGCGATCAAGGTATCGGCCGTGCCGCCGGAGCGCTGGGTCGTCGAGGCACCGGCGATCGTGTTCAACGACCAGGACGACGTCAAGGCGGCCTTCGAGCGTGGTGATCTCGATCGCGACTTCGTTGCGGTCGTGCGTTTCCAGGGGCCGCGGGCGATCGGCATGCCCGAACTGCACAAGCTGACGCCGGTTCTCGGCGTGCTGCAGAATCGTGGCCGGCATGTCGCACTGGTGACGGACGGACGCATGTCCGGTGCGTCCGGCAAGATTCCCGCAGCGATTCACGTCACGCCGGAGGCCGCGGACGGCGGCGCAATTGCGAAGATCCACAACGGCGACATCGTTCGCGTCGACGCCAATGCCGGCACCCTCGAAGTCAAGGTCGACGCCGCCGAATGGCTCGCACGCAAGCCGGCGACAGCCGATCTCGACGCGCATCATCACGGTCTCGGCCGCGAACTGTTCGGCCTGTTCCGGCGCAGTGTCGGTGCGGCAGATACCGGCGCCAGCGTGCTCGGAGGAAGCCGATGAGCGCGATGAAACGCAAGCAGGAACAAGTCGAAGCGACGCTGCGTCTCGCGCCGGTCGTCGCTGTTGTCGTGATCGACAAACTCGCTGATGCCGTGCCGCTGGCTCGCGCGCTCGTCGCCGGCGGCGTCAGGGCGATCGAAGTCACGCTGCGCACGCCGGCCGCGCTCGATGCGATCCGGGCGATCGGCGCCGAGGTCGAAGGCGCCGTCGTTGGCGCCGGCACCCTGTTGGCGCCCAGGGATCTGCGCGCCGCGGAAGAGGCCGGTGCGCGCTTTGGCGTCTCGCCCGGCGTCACGCCGGCGTTGCTCGATGCGGCCGACGACTCGATGCTGCCCTACCTGCCGGGTGTGGCGACAGCGACCGAGGCGATGCAACTCTTCGAACGCGGCTACACGCTGCAGAAATTTTTCCCGGCGACGCCCGCCGGCGGCCCGGAGTACCTGCGTTCACTGGCGTCGCCGCTTCCCGGCATCCGCTTCTGCCCGACCGGTGGAGTCAGCGCGCTGACCGCGCGCGACTGGCTCACCGTGCCCAATGTTCTCTGTGTCGGTGGCTCCTGGCTGTCGGTGGCGAAACTCGTGCGTGCGGGCGACTGGCACCAGGTAGAGATGCTCGCGCGTGAGGCCGCCGCGCTGCGCGTGATGTAGGTTGGTCACAACTCCGCTACATTCTTTTGCTCGTCATTCCGGCGCAAGCCGGAATCCAGTCCGCAAACCCGCAGTGGTCCTCCCGATGCAGGGTTGAGTCTTATCACGCTCAATGCCCCAATCCGATCAGCCCCGCGTGCGCAACGGTCCGGTCGAACCGCGGATAACCAGTTCCGGGCTGAAGCCTTCGTTGTGCACTTCGGGCGGCGCGCCGCCCTCGCGCTTGAGTTCGGCGATGAGTCGCTGCGTTGCGTGCCTTGCGATTTCCTCGGTGGCCTGCTTTGCCGTGGTCAGCGCCGGCCACGACTGCTTGGAGAACGGGCTGTCCTCGAAGCCGGCGATCGAAAGATCGTACGGGACTTCCATGGCGCTCGATTTCGCCGCGGCAAGTACGCCGGCGGCGATCTCGTCGTTCGAACCGAAGATTGCGGTGGGACGATCCTTCAGAGCGAGCAGCTTGCGTGCGCCGCGGAATCCGTCGTCGAACGAATAGTCACCGTGCACGATCAGGCGGTTGTTCAGCGCGATCCCGTAGTCCTTGAGCGCGCTCTCGTAGCCCTTGAAGCGTTCCGGACTCGAACGATGCGATTTGCCACCCCACAGAAAACCGATACGCGTGTGGCCGAGCTGGATCAGGTGCTCGGTGATGTCGTAGGCGGCGTCGCGGTCGTCGACATAGACGCACGGGTAACCGTCGTTGGGATCCTCGGCTGCCGAAAGAATGCGCACGAACTTGATGTCGTTCGCGGCCAGATGCTTGATCAATTCCATGCGCTCGGACATCGGCGGCGCCAGGACGAGGCCGGCGAGGCGGGCGCGGCGCACCAGATCGACCAGTTCGTCGGCGAGCTTGGGCGACGAGGAATTGCAAGGATGTATCTGCAGTCCGAAACCGGTTTCGCGGCACACCGACAAAGCGCCGTTCTGCACGCTGATGATGTAGTACGGATTCGGGTTGTCGTAGACCAGGCCGATGGCATACGACTGGGCGCTGCGCAGGCTGCGCGCGGAAAGGTCGGGCCGGTATTCCAGAGCTTCTACCGCACGCAGCACCTTTTCGCGAGTGCGCGCCTGCACGGCCGGTTCGTTGTTGATGACGCGCGAGACGGTCTTCAACGACACCTTCGCGCGTTTGGCTACATCTTTGATCGTGCTTCGCTGCACCGTTGAGGCTCGTTGGATCGGATCAGGCAGGTGCGCGACGAACGCACCGGTTCAAGCGATGGTAGCCGAACACCCGTGCCGGTGAAACGGCGACGTTACCGGGTGTTCACTTTTTGGCACAAGTCAAGCGCGCACGCCGGTGCGGTAGCCGCGCATGGCGTAGTAAAAAATATACAAGTAGCACGGCAGCATCAGGGCCAGGAACACAGCCTGGAAGTCGTGCTGGACCTTGAGATGGGCGAACACCTGCGGGATGACCGCGCCGCCGGCAATGCCCATGATCAGGAAGGCCGAACCCAGCTCGGTGTAGCGGCCGAGGCCGCGGATCGCCAGCGGAAAGATCGCCGGCCACATCATTGCGTTGGCAAAGCCTAGCGCGGCAACGAAGGCGACCGAGGCATAGCCGGAGGTTACGTAGGCAGCGATGCTGAACGCTGCGCCCAGCACCGCCGAAAACCCGAGATAGCGTTCCTGCGATATGTAGCGGGGGATCACGATGAAGCCGACGATGTAGCCGATCAACATGGCGAACAGCGTGCCCGACGTGAAATAGATGGTGCGATCGAGCGGGATGTCGAAACCGCGGCCGTAGGTGCCGATGGCATCACCGGCCATGACCTCGACGCCGACATACAGGAACAGGCAAAGCACGCCGAGCCACAGGTGTGGAAAGGCGAGGATCGACTCCGCGGACTGCCTATTCGCGCCCGCCGGACTTTCGCTGTTCGCATCGACGGCGCTGATCTCAGGCAGCGGCGAGCGCAGAATCCATACCGCGAGAAGCGCAAGAATGCCGGCCATGACGAGGTACGGCAGGTGGATCTGCGCGGCGAATTGGTTGAGCAACGCCTGCTTGCCGTCCGCGTCCGCAGCGGCGACGCGATCGGCAAGATCGCCGATGCCATGCAGCACGAGGGCGCCGAGCAGCAGTGGCGCGAGGATGCCGGCCGCCTTGTTGCAGATTCCCATCACGGCGATGCGCTGTGCGGCTGCATCGATCGGGCCCAGGATGCTGATGTACGGATTCGAGGCTGTCTGCAGCAGGGACAGGCCGGCACCGATCACGAACAGTCCGGTCAACGCGCCTGGGTAGACGCGCATCGTGGCGAACTGGCCGAACAGCAATGCGCCGATGGCCATGACGAACAACCCGAGCGCCATGCCGCGTTTCATGCCCGTGCGGCGCAGGATCCACGACGAGGGCAGGGCGAGGAAGAAATACGACAGATAGAACGCCATCGGCACGAGGAAGGCGTTCACGTCGTCCAGATCGAACGCGAGCTTGACGAACGTGATCAACGGCCCGTTCAGCCACGTGACAAAGCCGAAGATGAAGAACAGCGCGCCGATGACGACGACGGGACTCACGCTGCCGCGACCTTGCACCATGGCGCCATTGTCAGCCGACATATTCAAATCTCCCCGGTTATCCAATTGTATACATATATGCAACGTGGCAACGCCAAAAATCTCTGAGCAATGCACAAGTACTCATCGTGCTGAATTGCGGCGGCACAATGACTTGTTATGCTGCAACGTTGTCATAGATCGCCTGCAATTGGATACGTTTTCCTGGCCTCGCGCAAGCGCCAGAACAAGCCTTCTGCGCATCATCAATATTGTCGCAACGCAGCAGCAGCATCGTTCTGGATGTATCACATATATAATTGATATATATACATTTACTGTATTGGGATCGTTACCATGAAATGCTGTTGCGACGGACTGTTTCAGCCGCGCATCGTACGCATGAATATATTTTTTCTCGAGTATTGACAACGTTGTCATAACTGGCTCAAACTCCGCCGCGAGTTGGGTCCGCCTCGAGTGGCGGGTCGGGTTTGCACCAAGCGGGGAGGAAGCTGGTGGAGGCTGGGGCAAGGCAATTGGCATCCCGTTCGGCCGGAGTTCTCGGCACACCGTTCGTCGCCGCCGACGTCGGTGGCACGCATGCTCGTGTCGGTCTGGTACGGCCTTACGCCTCGACGCGGCCGACCCTCGAGCGATACGAAAAGTACGTCTGCGCCGACTACCCGAGCCTGTCGGCAATCCTGCATGAATTCCTCAAGTCTCTCGACGGCGCCGCCGTACAGGAAGCGGCGATCGCCTGCGCCGGCTACTGCCTCGACGGCACCATCATCAACACCAATCTGCCGTGGACGGTCTCGCTCGATCGCATCCGCGCGGACCTGAATCTCTCGACCGTCGAATTCGTGAACGATTTCGAGGCCGTTGCTCATGCGACACCGCACCTGGATCTGCGCGACACGACGCTGCTGACGCAAGCCGGCGCGCAGCAGTTGTCCGCGCCAACGCTGATCGTCGGGCCGGGAACCGGACTCGGCGCAGCCGTGCGGATTCCGACGAGCGGCGGTTACGTCGTGCTCGCCACGGAGGCGGGGCAAGCGGCATTTGCCCCGAGTACCGATCGCGAGATCGAGGTGCTGCGCCTGCTTCGTCGCAACAGCAGCCACGTTTCGATCGAGCAGGTTCTCTCCGGCCCAGGCCTGGTCAAGCTTCATGCCGCCCTGTGCGAGCTGCGCGGAACGACGCGCCTGCTCGACTCGCCGGCCGACATCACGCGCGCGGCGCTGGACGAAGGCGACGTCGCGGCGCGCGACACACTGGACATGTTCTGCGGATTGATGGGCAGCGTACTGGGCGATCTGGTGCTGCTCTACGGCGCCCAGGGCGGCGCCTATCTCGCCGGCGGAATCCTGCCGCAGATCAAGCCGTATCTGGTTGAAAGCAGTTTCGTCGAGCGCTTTCTCGACAAGGGCGCAATGCGCCCGGTGCTGGAGCGCGTGCCGGTACGCCTGATCGAACACGGCCAACTCGGCGTGCTCGGTGCGGCGAGCTGGTATCTGCAACATCGCGCCAGCGCCTGAAAACGATGGCAAGTCATGTAGCCAAGTCATGTAGCAATGTCACGCAGCAGTGCAGAAGAGTTGGGTTGAAGAGTGCAGCGAAACGAAACGTCCTTAGCTGAAAAAAGATCCCGGGCTGCGCACAACGCCGCATCGGGTCGACAACTGCCTGGAGGGGTACCATGAATTACCGCAGAAAGATCCTGTCAGCGAGCATCATTGCCGGCCTGTGTTTCGCAGGCGGCGCGTACGCGCAAACGGCGCCCGTCGCGACTCCGGATGGGCCAGAGGCCCAAAGTGCCGGTGGTCCGGCACCGGCCGGCGCCGATCCGAACCAGCCGACCGAGATGGAACCCATCATCGTCACCGGTATCCGCGAAAGCTTGAAGAAATCGCTCGATACCAAGCGCATCGCCGATACGCATGTCGAGGTAATCACCGCCGAAGACATCGGCAAGATGCCGGACAAGAACGTAGCGGACTCGCTGATGCGCGTGCCCGGCGTGACGACGAGTTCGGCCAGCGCCAACGAAGGCGGCTTCGACGAAAACGATCGCGTCAGCATGCGCGGCACGAACCCGAGCTACACGCAGACGCTGATCAACGGTCATTCCGTTTCATCCGGCGACTGGTTCGTGCTGAACCAGACCGGCTTGGTCGGCCGCAGCGTGACCTACACGCTGTTTCCGTCCGAAATCGTCGGCACGGTCACCGTGCACAAGACGTCCCAGGCGAGCGATGTCGAGGGCGGCGTGGCCGGTTCCGTCGACATCCAGACACGCAAGCCGCTCGACTTCAGCAAGCCAGTGACAGTCGATGCGTCGCTCGGCGGCGTCTACGCCGACCTGCCGAGCAAGACCGACCCGCAGTTCAGCGGGATGGTGAACTGGCAGAACTCCGATCGCACGTTCGGCCTGCTTGTCGAAGCGTTCTACGAGAAGCGCCACCTGCGCCGCGACGGCCAGGAGGAACTCGGCTACGAGCAGATCAAGGCGGGCTCGCCGGTGGCCACCGCGCATCCGGATCTTGCCGGCGTCTACTATCCGACGCTGCTCGGTTCGGCCCTGTTCGAACAGGAGCGCGAACGCAAGGGCGGCTTGATCGACATGCAGTTCAAGCCGAGCGACCAACTGATGTTCGACCTCAGCGCATTCTCCTCGAAGCTCGATGCGTCGAACTACAACCGCAACTACCTGCTGTGGGGCACGCACTTCATCAACGGCGGCAACGGCCAGGCGCCGGATCCGGGCTACGTCGTGCGCAACAACACGCTGGTCACGGCGAATTTCGCCGCCACGCCGGGCACGCAATACGGCATCTACGACCAGATCTCGCGTCCGGACGAAAGCTCGCAGTCGAAGTTCATCAATCTCGACGGCGAATGGCATGCGTCCGACCGGCTGATATTCAAGGGCAAGGCCGGTGACACGACCGGCAATGGGCGAACGCCGACGCAGGATGTCGGCGAGTTCGACTTCGCCAAGGGCACCGGCGCGTCGTACAGCCTGTTGGGCACGAGTACCGCGGCACACTGGTCGGTCAACGAGAGCCCGAGCGTTCCGGGCACGCTGGACTGGATCTTCGGCGACCAGAACATCGACGTCCGCGACGAAGAGAAGTATGGCCAGATCGACGGTATCTACCAGATCGGCGCCGGTTCGTTGGCCGACCTGAAGTTCGGTGCACGTTATGCAGACCATTCGCGCAAGTCGGAAGGCGTGATCGGTCAGGGACCGGGCCCCGGCGCATTCGACAACCTGCCATCCAGCTTCTCGCTCTATCCGTCGAACTTCGGCGACGGCATCGGCAGCGGCTTCCCGACTGCGGTGTGGTTCTACACGGCGGATCAACTGCACGCGTTCAACAGCCAGTACACGAATCGTGATCCGGTTTCGCGCGCCGACTGGAACAGCGACTACAAGCTCGCCGAGACGGATTCGGCAGCCTACATCCAGGCAGATTTCGAAGGCCAGGGCTGGAGCGGCAACCTCGGCGTGCGCTTCGTCGGCACAGACGAAGATGTCACCGCCAATGTTGGCGTCAATGCGGCGACACCCGGTGCCATCACGACATCGGCGTTCGGACCGTATCTGCCGACGCAGTTCAAGAACTCGTACAACGACATCCTGCCGAGCGGCAACATCAAGTTCGACTTGAGCGACGACCTGCTGCTGCGTTTTGCCGCTTCCAAGACCATGACCCGCGCCGACTACTCGGCTCTGGCCGGACCCATCTCGCTGACTCCGCCGGCGGCGCCGGGCGCGCTCGGATCGGGCAGCGGCAGCAACCCGAACCTCAAGCCGGTGCGCTCGACGAACTTCGATTCCTCGGTCGAGTGGTACTTCGCACCGCGCTCGCTGTTGTCGGCAAGCGTGTTCTACATGGACCTGACCAACTACATCGGCCTCGGTCACGTGACGGGCACGTTCAAGACCTTCAACCAGGCGTTTCCGGACGGGTTCGATGCGCAGTACGTGCTGACCGTGCCGGTCAACAGTTCGGGTTCGGTCAAGGGTTTCGAACTGGCTTGGGAGCAGCCGTTCTTCGACAACTTCGGCATCTCGGCGAACTATACCTACGCCGACGGCAGCGAAGAGGGTGGCGGTCCGCTCGTGGGCACGTCGAAGAACACCTACAACATCGGTGGTTACTTCGAGAACGAGCACTTCAACGCGCGGCTGCAATACACCTACCGTTCGAGCTTCTTCAGCGGCCTGGATCGGTCGACGGCGTTCTATCAGGACAGCATCGGCAACTTGTCCGCGTCGCTCGGCTGGAAGGTCAATGACATGTGGAGCTTCACGTTCGATGCGCTGAACCTCAACGATCCCGAGCTCAAGTACTACGCGCTCAGCAAGGATCAGCCGCGTTCGTTCTATGACAACGGCCGTCAGTACTACTTCACAGTGCATTTCAAGTTCTGAAGAATCGGAGGTTGTACTCCCTGTGGCATAAGGACGTGTGATTCGAGTCGCTCCAACCTTGCGGGCCGAAGAGCAATCTAGGCCCGCTTTTTTTTTGAAGCTGCCTCAGGGTTACGGCGCTAGGCTTTGCGACACCTTCAACCACGGTGTGGGTCAAGAGATGCGCATGAAAGCAATTGGCATTTGCGTGACGTTACTCGTGCTACTGGGAGGCTGCCAGACGAAACCGGCTGCAATCCAGCCGCCGCCGCCATCGCTGATTCCGGCACCGGTCGTGTACGAACCGGCGCCTGGCCAATTCGTCGTGCGTGCCGGCACACGCGTCATTGTGCGGGGCAACGATGCCGAGACGATTGCCATCGCCCGGCACTTCGGCGACCTGATCGAACGATCGCGCGGCATGCGCCTTGCCGTGCCGGGGTCGGTGCCTGCGAACGTCGACAACGCGATAGAGCTGATGCTCGATCCTGCATTTTCAGCCGGCGCGGACGATCATGGCGAAGGCTACGACCTGCGCGTCGCCACGACCGGTATTACGTTGAAGGCGAAGACTGCACACGGCCTGTTCAACGGCAGCATCACTCTATGGCAGCAGCTGACGGCGAATTCGACGCCCGCGACTGCGATAACGCTGGCGGCAGGGCACATCGTCGACTATCCGCGATTCGTCTGGCGCGGGCTGTTGCTGGATTCCGCGCGCCACTTCCAGTCGCCGCAGTTCGTCGAGCGCTTCATCGACGAGATGTCGTTGCACAAGCTCAACGTATTGCACTGGCACCTGACCGACGACCAGGGCTGGCGTATCGAAATCCGCAAGTACCCGAAGCTGACGCAGATCGGTGCATGGCGAGCGCCGCAGCCGAGCGAAGCAGCGCTGGTCGACCCGGTCACGGGCAAATACGGCGGTTTCTACACGCAGGAGCAGATTCGCGAGATCGTGCGCCATGCCGCCGAGCGCTACGTCACGATCGTTCCCGAAATCGACATGCCAGGGCATGCACAGGCCGCGATCGCCGCGTACCCGCACATCGGCGTTACCGGAAAACAGCCGCCGGTTTCGTCCGACTGGGGCATCAACACGTTTCTCTACAATGTGGATGAATCCACATTCAACTTCATCGACGGCGTGCTCGCCGAAGTGACGGACCTGTTTCCCTCGCCGTACATCCATGTCGGTGGCGATGAAGCGGCAAAGGATCAATGGCAGGCCTCCGCACAGGTGCAGGAACGCATGCGACGTCTGGGCGTGCGCGACGAGCAGGCATTGCAGGGCTACTTCACGGCGCGCGTCGAGGCCATGTTGCGTAAACGGGGACGACTGCTGATCGGCTGGGACGAAATTCTGGAGAGTGGCTTGCCGCCGGGAGCTGTCGTCATGTCGTGGCGCGGCAGCGCGGGAGCGATTGCCGCTGCCAGTCATGGCGACGACGTCATCATGGCGCCAGACCCGGTCATGTACCTGGATCATCTGCAGGGCAGCGGCAACGACGAACCGCCTGGACGCGTCAAGGTGCTGTCGCTCGCTGACGTCTACGCGTTCGATCCGCTACCGCATGAACTCGATGCCGCCCAGGCCCGGCACATCCTCGGTGGCCAGGCCAATCTGTGGAGTGAATACCTGACCGCCGACGAGCGCGTGGAATATGCGGCGTTTCCGCGCGCCGCCGCGCTGTCCGAGCGGCTCTGGTCGCCGCCGGAGCGCACTGGCTGGAGTGATTTCGTGGCGCGCATGCCGGCGCATCTCGATCGTTATCGCGCGCTCGGCATGCATTACTCCGAATCCGCCTTCTCGCCGCAAGCCGATGTCGCGGCAACTGCAGACCCGGGGCGACTCGAGGTGACGCTCACGAAGCAGGTCGATTTCGGCCTGATTCGCTACACGCTCGATGGCAGCGCGCCCGGCCCGCGCGCGCAGGCATACAGCGAGCCGTTCACGACGAAGCCAAGCGCAACGCTTCGCGCTGCGACATTCGCGGGAAACCGCCAAGTATCGACGGTACGCGATACGCGCGTCGACGCTTCGTCCGTATCGCGGCGCGGCAGCGACCGGCTGAAAACCTGCGGCGACTCGCTGTTGCTGCGCCTGGAAGGTGCGCCGGCCGCCGGTGCCGCCGCGCCGCGGTACAACGTCGACCTGATGAACCCGTGCTGGATCTACGCGCAGGCTGATTTTACTGCGGCCGCGCGCATCGACGTGCGCATCGGCGCGATGCCGTACTTCTTCCAGCTCTGGCACGACGCGGACAAGGTCGTCATGCACACGCCGGTCGGCAGCACGGACGAACTGCAGGCACATCTGGATGCATGCGACGGGCCGTTGCTCGCCGCCGTGCCGCTTTCGGCCGAACGATCTGATGTGCGCACCGTTGCCATCCCGCTGACTGGCGCGGCGGCCGCAAGCACCGGCAAGCATGATGTCTGCCTGTACTTCGCCACGCGCAGTCGCGATCCATTGCGCCTGATCGATTGGGTCGAGCCGATACCACGCAACTGAGGAATCGTTCCGCCAGCCAAGCGTCGCCACCGATTGCAACAGCGGTGCGCGCATCCATATCCTAGACCTATGCGCATCCTGGTTTTCTGCATGGGCAATATTTGCCGCTCGCCGGTCGTCGAGGCCGTCGTGCGCAAGCATCTGCATGCCGCCGGACTGAAGGTCGACGTCGCGTCGGCGGGAACCGAGAACTATCACGTCGGCGATCGCGCCGACCCGCGGGCGATCGCCAGCGCGCGCACCGCCGGTTATGATCTCGCGGCGCATCGCGCGCGTCAGCTCCACTCGACGGACTTTTCACGCTTCGACTGGCTGCTGGCGATGGATCACGTCAACCTGCGCGCAGCGCGGCGCGCTTGTCCAGCCGATAGTGCCGGCAAGCTCGATCTTTTCCTGCGCTTCGCCGGTCTGGGCGATGTCGATGAAGTGCCGGATCCATATTATGGGAGCTCGGCGGATTTCCAACGCGTGATCGAACTGGCAGAGGCCGGCGCCCGGGGGCTGATCGCGAGGTTGCGTTAGGCGCATAATCGGCTGAGTCAACCACGTCATCGCCTCATGAACGCTCGCGTCGTAGCGCCGGAATTACCCGATACGCTGGAATGGATCAACTCGGCCGAGCCGCCGACGCTGACGTCGCTGCGCGGCCGCGTCGTACTGCTGTATTTCTGGACCTTCGACAGCGTGAACTGCACGAATGCGCTGGCCGACCTGCGCTTTCTCGAGTCCAAGTACCACGACGGATTGAGCGTGATCGGCGTGCACACGCCGAAATACGATTATCAGCGGCAGGCGGCTCCGGTCCTCAAGGCCGTGAACCGCTGCCACATCCGCCATCCGGTGGCGAACGATCCGGATTTTTCGGTCTGGCGCGGTTATGGAGTGCAAGCGTGGCCGAGCTTTGCGATCGTCGATGCGCAAGGGCGGTTCGCCGGACTGCTGAGCGGCGAAGGCCGCCGCGACGAAGCCGACAGCCTGGTCGGACAACTGCTCGACGAAGCCGCCGCGAGCGATTTGCGCGTCTACGAAGCGAGTGTGGCGACTGTGCGTCCGGAGCCGCGCATGCCGCTGCAGTTTCCGGGCAAGGTGCTGGCAACGCCGACGACGCTATGGATCGCCGACAGCGGCAACAACCGCATCCTCGAGTGCGATCACAACGGACGCATCCTGCGCCAGCTCGGTTCGGGAACTCCAGGTTGCGTCGATGGCCGCAATCGCGAGGCCCAGTTCAACAATCCGCAGGGCATGACGATCGTCTACGACACGCTCTATGTGGCCGACGCCGGAAGTCACGCGGTGCGCCGCGTGTTGTTGCCGGCAGGCGATGTCAGCACGATCGCCGGCACCGGCACGCTCGGCCACGATCTTCCGGCAGAAAGCTCGGACCCGCGGCAGACACGCATGTCGGCACCGACCGATGTCGTTGCCTTCGAAGACAAGCTTTACATCGCGGTTTCGGGCCAGCACCAGATCTGGCGCTTCGACATCGCGCGCAACAAGCTCGGCGTGCTCGCCGGCAACGGCCGGCTGGGCATCGCCGATGGCGAAGGGGTCGATGCCAGCTTCGCGCAGCCAAGTGGCCTGGATGTGTTCGAGCATCAGCTCGTCGTCGTCGATGCGGCGGCTTCCGCGGCGCGCCTGGTCAGCCTGGCCGACCGCCAGGTTGCAACCTTGGTCGGCGCGGGACCGTACGACTTCGGCGATATCAGCGGCAAACGCGACGTCGCGCGACTGCAGAATCCGCTCGGCGTCTGCGTCGATCCGCGCGGCCTGGCTTTCATCGCCGACAGCTACAATGGCAAGATCAAGGCGCTGAATCTGCGCAGCGGCGAAATTCGCGCGCTGAATCTTCCATACCAGCTGAATGAGCCGGCCGGCATTTCGATGGCGTCGAATGCCTTGTGGATCGCGAACACGAACGCGCACGAGATCGTGCGCGTCGATCTCGCCACCGGCCAGATCAGGCATCTGAATATCTCGTAGCCGCGGACGATGACCGAGAAAACCGCCAGCGCCGCGTTCGACGGCAGAGCATTCGTGCGCAATCTGAGCGGATCGCCGGGCGTGTATCGCATGCTCGGTGCCGGCGAGGAAGTGCTTTATGTGGGCAAGGCCGGCAATCTGAGGAAGCGCGTCGGCAGCTACTTCCTGAAACCGCGCATGGAACCGCGCATCGCCGCCATGGTCGCGCAGATCGCCCGTGTCGAAGTCACCGTAACGCGCACCGAAGGCGAAGCGCTGCTGCTCGAGGCGCAGCTGATCAAGAGCCTGCGTCCGCGCTACAACATCCTGTTGCGTGACGACAAGAGTTACCCGTTCATCTACCTGTCGTCGGGTCAGGACTATCCGCGCATGGGATTTCATCGCGGCGCCAAGACCGGCAAAGGGCACTATTTCGGACCATATCCGAGTGCCTATGCGGTACGCGAGAGCCTGAACCTGATGCAAAAGCTTTTTCTCGTGCGCCAGTGCGAGGACAGCTACTTCCGCAATCGCTCGCGGCCGTGCCTGCAGTACCAGATCAAGCGCTGCAGCGCACCTTGCGTGGGGCTGATCGATGTTGCCGAATACGCAGACAGCGTTCGCCACGCCGGCATGTTTCTCGACGGCAAGAGCAACGAGGTCGTCGAGGAACTCGGCACCGCGATGGAGAAGGCGAGCGCCGAACTCGAGTTCGAGAGGGCGGCGCGGCTGCGCGACCAGATCGCCACGCTCAAGCGCATCCAGGCCCAGCATTACGTACAGGGTGCCAGCGCCGATCTCGACGTGCTGGTGTGCCGCATCAGCAGCGGCACGGTTTGCGTGTCGGTGCTGTTCTTCCGCAACGGCGTCAGCCTCGGCTCGCGCGATTTCTTTCCGAAGCTCGGCATCGACGCGAGCGAAGCCAACGTCCTGACCGCGTTCATCGCCCAGTATTACCTCGAGCGGCCGGCGCCGCGCGAGCTGATCGTCAGCACCAGGCTGCCCGACGCCGAACTGCTCGGCGAAGTGCTGACAGCGCAAAGCGGGCACATCGTCGAGGTCAAGGACAGCGTGCGCGGCGAACGCGCGCGCTTCCTCGAACTGGCGCAGAAGAATGCCGATGCGGCTCTGGCGATGCGACTGGCCAGCAATCGCACGATGCAGGAGCGTTTCGAGTCGTTGCGCGAACTGCTCGATCTCGACGAGACGCCGCACCGGCTCGAATGCTTCGATATCAGCCATACAATGGGCGAGGCGACGGTGGCGTCCTGCGTGGTCTACGGTCCCGACGGCCCGGAGAAATCGCAATACCGGCGCTTCAACATCGCCGGCATCGAGCCGGGAGACGACTACGCCGCGATGCATCAGGCACTCGAGCGGCGCTACAAGCGCCAGCAGGCGGGCGAGGGCAAGTTGCCCGATATCCTGCTCATCGACGGCGGCAAAGGCCAGGTCAAGCAGGCGCTCGATGTGCTCGCCGATCTGGGCATCGACGGCGTGCTCGTCGTCGGTGTCGCCAAAGGGCCCGAGCGTCGCGCCGGACACGAGTCATTGATCGTCGGCGACAAGACCCTGTGGCCGGGACCGGAGTCGGCCGCGCTGCACCTGATCCAGAGCGTTCGCGACGAAGCGCACCGCTTTGCGATCACCGGGCATCGGCAGCGCCGGGAAAAGGCGCGCGAGAAAAGCCGGCTCGAGGAGATCGGCGGTATCGGCGCCAAACGCCGCGCGGCTTTGTTGAAGCACTTCGGCGGCATCGCCGGTGTTGCCGCCGCCGGCGCCGAAGAACTGTCCCGCGTCAAGGGCGTGAGCCGCGAACTGGCCGAGCGCATCTATGCGGTCTTTCACACCTGAAGCGCCGGCCTTGTGCGACACTGCAGCCGCAACATGCGAACGGACCGCAACGCTTGATATTGACGCTACCTACCATCCTCACCCTTTTCCGCATCGCGCTGCTGCCGGTGATGGTTCTGGTGTTCTACGCGCCGTTTCCCGGCGCGAATATCGCGGCGGCGGTGATTTTCCTCGCTGCCGCGCTGACCGACTGGCTGGACGGGTTCATCGCGCGCCGCTACAACCTCGGCACGGCTTTCGGCGCATTTCTCGACCCGGTCGCGGACAAATTGATGGTCGCCGTGACGCTGTTCCTGCTGGTGCAGGAGAATCCGACGCCGTTGCTGGCGGTCACGAGTGCGGTGATCGTCGGCCGCGAGATCGCCATTTCGGCGCTGCGCGAGTGGATGTCCGAGATCGGGCAACGCAGCCATGTGAACGTGGCGACGCTGGGCAAAGTCAAGACGGTGATGCAGATCGTGGCGATCGAAGTGCTGCTCTACCAGCACGACCTGGAAGGGCTGAAGCTGTTCCACGCCGGCGAGACCCTGCTGATGCTGGCCGCAGGGCTGACGATCTGGTCCGCCTTGATCTATCTGCGCGCAGCATGGCCGGCCATCAACCTGAAACAGTAGACATTTTTGGCGATTTTGGGTTGACAGGCGGCGCACAAATTGTATGATGTGCGGCTCGCGCGGGAATAGCTCAGTTGGTAGAGCACGACCTTGCCAAGGTCGGGGTCGCGAGTTCGAGTCTCGTTTCCCGCTCCAGTTTTCTTCCCGAAACCTCGGACACCCGAGGTTTTGTTTTTTCGAGGCCGCGTCGCTAAGCTGGCGCGTGTCTCAAACGGATGGCCAGGTGGCAGAGTGGTCATGCAGCGGCCTGCAAAGCCGCGTACGCCGGTTCGATTCCGACCTTGGCCTCCATCCGACATTCCGGCGCACGATCTCGGGCGTCTTCAGGAGTCTGCTGCGACCCCGAAGCCCGCTGTTTATGCGCGCTGCCCGGCGCGCTAAGATCACCTTGCGTTCGTCCTCATCGCAGTTTCCAAGCTGAGCCCGTGCCCGGGTGGCGAAATCGGTAGACGCAAGGGACTTAAAATCCCTCGGCCCGAAAGGGCCATGCCGGTTCGAGTCCGGCCCTGGGCACCAAGAAATGAAATATTGATCCACAGCTGGCAAACAGCTGGCTGGCCAGCGCAGATGTCGATGGCCTGACGGACCGGCTCGAACGCGAGGTCAGGCCTCGGGAACCCTGATCTCGCAGTTCTCGGCGACAACGCGCTGGGCCAATTGCAAACGGCCCATGCCCGCTCCGGCGCCCGTGCGCGACAGCGTGACGAAGAATTCGCTTTCCGATTCCAGGAGAGCGGCTTCCTTCAGCGCGATGTAGCCAATTTCGTGGAGGTCATTGACGATCAATCGGAAACTCGAGGGCGTGAACTGCCAGGCATGGATGTCGTGAAACACCGGATTGCGGCGGGTCGACTCGAAAATCCCCCTCGCTGCTTCCAGTGAAGCGGCAAAGGCCAGTGGCTTGTCGTCTGCGCGCGGCCATGCAAGCGCACCTGCGCGCAGGCAGTTGTACGCAACCTCGTCGAACAGTGCGCCCAGGCTGTGGCGGGTCCGTCCATCCGCATCAGCCTGCAGCACGTCCCCGGTGGTGCTGGTAGGCCGCAGCACGTCGAACGAAAAGCGTTTGTCGGGGACCGCGAGCACCAGCACGCCCTCGGGTTTGAGCAGTCGTTCGCAGTCGCGCAGGAAACCCAGGAGATTCACCGTGTGCTCGATCACATGCGACGCCACGATGAAGTCGAAACACGCTTCCTGCCCGATGGCGTCGACCAGCGACCCGCCATCCGACACGTAGTCCACCGCTTCGATGCGGCCAATGTCGACACCGGCGTTTCGGTACTTGTTCACGAGCTCTTCGGTGCTCGCGTGGTCCAGGACCTTGACGTCGTAGCCCTCGGACTTCGGTAGCAGTGGGCTGAAACTGGCGCCGATCTCGAGGCCATGCCCCCGTGAATCGAAGAGCGACAGCAACTGGTCCCTGCGGTTGGCCATGAGTTTCCTTGCTGATCGCAAGTCCGAGAGTGCCTCGCGGAGCGCATCCAAATTACTCAGTCCCTTTCCGGACCATGCCGAGGAGCGGAAAAATCGGGTGTCTGTCATCGTGCCGCCTCCGACTGCACTGGTCGTCGTTCAAAATCGCCGTCCTGCCAACCAAGAGGCGAAAACAGCCACGCCAGCGCATCGCCGACCTCAGCGAGGTAATCGTAGCGCGTTCAAGCTGCCTGCACGTCACGAGACATCAGAGACCTCGCGCAGCGCTGCGCTCGTTGGCGCTCGGCCTCGGCTCTTTCGCTTGCTGGGGCACAGCGTAGGTAGCGATCATATTATGTCATTGTGGCGGCGGCAGCTGGCTTGTCGCTGTTCTACTGGTCCGTGCCAGGTGCCTGTGGTCAGGACTCATTCGCTCAGTCCGACCGGCACGACATCACTTCACCGAACCTCCACCCAGGGCCGACGATTTGGTGACTTTGTAGCGTCGTCACCCAGATTGTTAAGGGGCAGGAGCGGCTTCATGCCAACCAAGGCGGCGAGCCGGTCCATTCCGACATGAAAAAAACCTGCGACAACGATTTCCACATTCCCGTCATCGCCGCGCCGGGCGACACGAAGGGGCAGGTACTGCTGCACTTCAAACCTGGGACCGACTCGCGGCGCGTGATAAACCCATGATGAACCCATCAATGGCTTGTGCCGGTGAAGGGCCTTTGTTCACGAGGGTTGATGCTAGGATGGGTTGGGTCACGTCAATCGCATTGCCGATCAAGAATGTCCGTCTCAGTAGCGCCAGCGAGTTCGAATGAGGTTGACGAAAGATATCGTCTGCTCGTCGATGCCATCACGGACTATGCAATCTGCATGCTCGATCCGACGGGCATCGTCTCCAGCTGGAATCCGGGCGCCGAACGAATCAAGGGTTATCGCGCCGCCGAGATCATCGGGAAGCATTTTTCCTTGTTCTATACGCCCGAGGAGCGGACCGCAAACCTGCCCGAACGCGCGTTGCGCGCTGCAAGCGAGGCCGGTCACTACGAAAAGGAAGTGTGGCGGGTACGCAAGGACGGCACGCGGTTCTGGGCGCACGTGGTCATCGACCCGATCCGGACTGCCTCCGGCCACTTGATCGGCTTCGCGAAGATCACGCGCGATCTCACCGAGCGCAAGGCGGCGGCCGAAAAACTCAAGGAAAGCCAGGAGCAGTTCCGTCGTCTTGTCGATGGGGTGACGGATTATGCGATCTACATGCTCGATCCCCAAGGGTATGTCACCAGCTGGAATTCAGGCGCACAACGCATCAAGGGATACACGCCGTCCGAAATCATCGGTAAACATTTCTCGCAGTTCTATACCAGCGAGGATCGCGTCGACGGCGCTCCCCAGGTAGGTCTCGAGACTGCGCGGCGCGTGGGCAGGTTCGAAAAGGAAGGCTGGCGCATGCGCAAGGACGGCACGCGTTTCCGCGCCAATGTCGTCATCGACGCGATCCACGACGATGCCGGCGGACTCATCGGCTTCGCCAAGGTCACGCGCGACATTACCGAGCGATATCGGGCGCAGCAGTCGCTCGAGCGTGCGCAGCAGACGTTGTTCCAGGCGCAGAAGCTCGAGTCGCTCGGACAGCTGACCGGCGGCATCGCACACGACTTCAACAATCTGCTCACTGCGGTCGGAGCGAGTCTGGAAGTTCTGCGCAAATATCTCACCGACCATCCGCGCGCGCACGTGTTGCTCGAAAATGCCATGCAAGGCGTCGAGCGCGGAGCCTCGCTGACCCAGCGCATGCTCGCATTCGCGCGACGACAGGAACTCGAGTTGCGGCCAGTCGATCTGGCGGCGCTCGTCGGCGGCATGACTGAGATGCTGGAGCGGTCGATCGGTCCTTCGATCTCGATCGTTGTGCGATTGCCGGAAGACCTGCCGACGGTGCGAACCGACGCAAACCAGCTCGAGGCCGCGATTCTGAACCTGGCGGTCAACGCCCGCGACGCGATGCCGAACGGCGGAAGCATCATCATTTCTGCGCGCGCCGAGACTGTCGCCGAAGGCAATCAGACAGGGGCGATCGCCGGCGACTATGTGCGATTGTCCGTGGCCGATACCGGCCAGGGAATGGACGAGGCCACTCTTGCCCAAGCCGTGGAACCGTTTTTCACGACCAAAGGTGTCGGAAAAGGTACTGGCCTTGGTCTGGCGATGGTGCATGGTGTTGCCGAGCAGTCGGGAGGCAAGCTGAAGCTCGAGAGCAAACCAGGGGCGGGAACGACCGCGTCTTTGTGGCTGCCTGTCGCCGCCGCCGAAGAGGAAACGTTCCGGCACGCACAGGCGACGACGAAAGAGATACCCGTCGTCACCGCGGCGGAGCGTCCCATTATCCTCGTCGTCGACGACGACGCCCTGGTGCGCGTGAGCACATGCGCGATGCTCGACGACATCGGTTACGGCGTCATCGAAGTGGAGGATGCATTTCGCGCGCTCGAGGTCATCGCAAGCCCGACCCGGATCAGCATCCTGTTGACCGATCAGGCAATGCCCGGCTTGACCGGCGTGCAGCTTGCGGAGGCCGCAAAAAAACTTCGCCCGCGACTGCCTGTAATCCTGGCCAGCGGCTATGCCGAGTTGCCGAAGAACGACCAAGGAATACTGCGGCGCCTGGCGAAGCCTTATCGGCTTGCGGAACTTCTTGATGCCATTGCGGCGGCTCTCGAAGAAAGCAAGTAGGCGGTAGCTGGCGCAGCAGTTGTTTCACTGTCGGAGTGCTGCACGACTTCAGGGTGCATCAAATTTTCACGGTCTTGGGAACCATGCGGAAGGATAACTTCACGATCCGGGCGATGACCCGCAAGGAAGTCGATGTCGCGATCGAGTGGGCGGCAGCGGAGGGATGGAATCCCGGATTGGCCGACGCGAATTGCTTCCACGCCGCCGATCCCGGCGGATTCTTCGTCGGCTTGCTCGACGATGAGCCGATTGCAACGATCTCGGCAGTGAAATACGGCGAGTCGTTCGCCTTCGTCGGGTTCTACATCGTCAAGCCTGGGCATCGCGGCCAGGGCTTCGGGTTGCGCATATGGAATGCGGCGCTGGCAACGGTAAAAGGCCGCAATGTCGGTCTCGATGGCGTTGTGGATCAGCAGGGAAATTACCGGAAGTCCGGCTTCGCGCTGGCATACTGGAATGTCCGCTATGCAGGAGCCGGCCGAGGGCGTAAGCCGACGAATGAGGGTGTCGTGCCGCTGTCGAGTGTCGACATCGACCGGATCGATCATTACGACCGCGCTTTTTTTCGCGAACCGCGAACCGCGTTTCTGCGATGCTGGATCCAGCAACCGGGGAGCGCCGCCGTCGGCATTCTCGCAAGGGGCAGGCTGGCAGGGTACGCCGTGCTGCGAGCTTGCCGGTCTGGTTACAAGATCGGTCCCTTGTTCGCGGACAATCCAGAGGTGGCGGAGCGGCTGTTCAATGCCCTGCTATCGACTGCACCGGCGAGTGCGCCGGTTTTTCTCGACGTTCCGGAAGTCAACCCGGCCGCGCTCGACCTGGTGCGGCGCCACGAGATGACTGCCGTTTTCGAGACTGCGCGCATGTACACCGGCGAATTTCCCGATCCGCCTTTCGAGCGGCTGTTCGGCGTGACGTCGTTCGAGTTGGGATGAGGACTCGATCGCTTTCACTGCGGACGGCGGCGTGTTTTCCTCGCGCCTACTTGACCTTCACGCTCACCTGATTCGAGTAGGCCGAAACCTTGCCCGTTGCAAGATTGAATGCCTGCACGCGGAACAGATAGGTGCCCGAAGGAACGCCGGACCCTGAGTACGTCGTTGCATTCGCGGCGGTTTGTGCTATGCGCGTGAAGACGCCGGTGCTCGACGGCGCTCTCTCGACATAGAAACCCTGTTCGTTGTTCGAGTTGTCGATCCAGCGCAGGCTCATCGTGCCGGGCTTGGATGCCGATCCGGACAGCCCCGACGGCGCATTGATCGTCGACGTATCGGCATTCGCAGTGATGGACACTGTTGCCGACCCGGTTCCGCCGCGATTGTCGGTGACGGTGAGCTTCGCGGTGTAAGAGCCCGCCGTCGTGTACGTGTGCGACGCGCTGACACCGGACGCGATCCCGCCGTCGCCGAACGTCCACGCGTAACTCGCGATCGAACCGTCCGCATCGCTCGAGCCGGCGCCGCTGAACGACACGGCAAAGGGCACTGTGCCGCTCGTTGGATTCGCACCAATGACCGCCGTCGGCGGTGTGTTCGGCGTGCCGCCTGCAATTACATACAGAGTTATGCTTTGCGCCGGCACGCTGACGGCGAAAGTCGATCCGGCGAAATTGACGTCCGCCAGGCGCGTGATTACGTTTGCGCTCGTCAGTTGCCATGCCTGCGCTACACCCGACGCAGCGAAGTTGGCCAGGTTCACCGTCACCGGTGTCGAGCCCGACAACACCTTGCTGATCACCATCACGGTCATCGCGCCGTCGCCTGCACGCGTCGCGGCGAACGCCGACAGGTTGTCCGGATTGGGAACCGATGCTGCCACGCTGGTCTCGCCGAACGTCGCCTTGTTGCCGTCGTAGTTGCGCCAGATTTTCATGGCCTTGTAGGTCGGCGTAGATGGATCCGGCGTCGTCCAGCGCGTCGCCATGTCCAGGCTCTCGCGGCCGAAGATGCCGTAGATGTCGGCTTGCGTGGTTGCGCCGTTGATGTGCGATTCGGCGCCCCAGTTGTACTCGGTGATCGCGGTCTGCAGGCCGGGATAGTACGTCGCGACCCAGTTGCGGATGCGCGGAATCAGTTGCACCTTGTCGTTGATCCAGGTCGCGTCGACATAATTAGGATCCCACAGCGAGCGCGTCGACTTGTTGCGCAGTTGCTGCATCGTCGTCGAAGTGTCGTTGCCGAATTCGCCGCCCTGCGGATACCAGTGCACGGAGAAAACATCGAGGAGGCGCTTGCCCGTAGCAACTTCGTTCTGGTGCAACTGGTCGAGCAGCCACGGCAGGTAGTCCCAATTGCCGTGCGCCGCGCGATCGGGATAGCAGCACCAGTTGTGCGCCGCGCCGTACTGCTGGTCATAGCCGCTGTAGAAGTAGCCGCTCCAGCCCCATTCTTCGGGGCCGACGACCGTGGCGGCTGGGTCGACGTCCTTGACCATGGTCGCGTAATCGATCATGCGCTGACGGATCTCGTCCATGGTAGCGCCGGTCGGATGTACGTCGCGATGCGTCGACTGCCAGATGCTGTGCTCGTTGTCGAGGATGTAGTACTTAAGTCCCGCGTCCGATGCCGTGCCCCATTGCGTAACCAGGTGCTGCACCCAGCCTTGTTGCATCGCC
>Ga0157375_10000410_pt1 | contig 38871 bp, 33 predicted proteins | sample M35metaG_FD_115311 | JGI IMG/M metagenome (GOLD analysis project Ga0157375, IMG submission 115311) | Miscanthus rhizosphere microbial communities from Kellogg Biological Station, Michigan, USA - M3-5 metaG | ecosystem: Host-associated > Plants > Roots > Rhizosphere > Soil | place: USA: Michigan... | reverse complement strand
TCAGCGACCTGGGCGCCGACATCATCAAGAATCGCATTGCCAAGTACGACATCGATGCCGATTTCTGCCATGGCTACGGCTACATGGGCTTCAACGCCCGCCAGGAAAAAACCCTGCGCGCCTGGGAGAAGGACTTCAAATCGATCAACAGCCAGCACGAGATCCGCTTTCTCGGCGGCTCCGACGTGCAGCAGATCATCGGTTCCAAAGCCTACAGCAGCGCCCTGCTGCACATGGGCGGCGGCCATGTGCACTCGCTGAACCTGCTGCTGGGCGAAGCCACCGCGCTGGCCGGGCATGGCGTGCGGATCTTCGAGAACAGCCCGGCCCTGGAAGTCAGCTATGGCGAACGCATCACCGTGCGCACCGGGCGGGGTTCAGTGCGCGCCAGCAAACTGCTGTGGGCCTGTGACAGTTTCCTCAACAAGCTGGAGCCGGAACTGCACCGCTCGACCATCAATACCTACGCGTTCCAGATGATGACCGAGCCGTTGTCCGAAGAATTGATCCAGCGCATCAGCCCGATTCGCGGGGCCTACAGCGATATCCGCCCGGTGATCGACTACTACCGCGTCACCAACGAGAACCGCCTGCTGTTCGGCGCCGCCACGCCGCTGGTGGAACACATTCCCGGCGACCTCAAGGCGTGGAACCGCCAGCTCATGCTGAAGATTTTCCCCTACCTCAAGGACGTGAAAATCGACCTGGCCTGGGGCGGGCCGATGGCGTGCAGCCCCAACCTGTTCCCGCAGATCGGCACCTTGCCGGGGCGCAGCAATGCGTTTTTCGTGCAGGGCTATTCGGGCTTTGGCGTAACCCCCAGCCACATCATCTGCAAGGTTCTGGCCGAAGGCATGAGCGAAGGCTCGGCGCGCTATGACCTGGTCAGTTCGATCCACCGCCCGACCATCCTCGGCAAGGATGCGATTCGTCCGCTGTTGCTGACGGCGGGCAAATCCTGGCACCAGCTTTCCGGCTACTGGAACGGGCGCCGCTAAACCCGCGCCCACCTGGGCGTTTTATCCCTCTGTAGGAGCCGGCTTGCCGGCGATGGCGATCGTTAGGACGCCATCGCCGGCAAGCCGGGCTCCTACATTATTCATCAGGAGCAACTGCCATGACCCTTACGACCCTCAAGCACAATATCCAACTCAGCGAACTCGACGCCTGGGGCACCGTGGCCGACCTCGGCTCGGAGATCCTCGAAGGCGAGGTGCGTGCCTTCGGCAAGATGACCTTCGGCGCGCCCACCGACCCGGTCAGCAGTGCCTATTTCGGCACCACCCGGGGCAAATTCCGCATGGTCTATCCGTTTGCCGAACAAGCCACCGTGGTCACCGGCGAAGTGCTGCTCACCGACGAATCCACCGGCCAGACCACCCGCTACAAGGCCGGTGACAGCTGGTTCGTGACCAAAGGCACACCCGTGCTGTGGGACGTAGTCAGCGAAAGTTTCGTCAAACACTACTTCGCCGTCGTGTAAGGGAGGCGCCGCCATGACCGCTTCTTCTGACTGGATCACCGTAGGGGCACTGGCCGACGGCTTCGCCCCAGGCGCGTTCATCCTGCCTAACCTCGCCGACCTGGCGGGCCAGACTTTCACCCTGCACTTTGCCAATGGCTGGCAGATCGAACACCGCTTCGAGCAGGACCGCCTGGCCTGGCATGCCGCTGACGGGCATTCCACAGGCAGCGCGCCATACCGCGCCACCTCGATCCGTCCGGGCCTGTACCTGGTGGACTTCATCAAGCACGAGGCCGGGCACAGTTGGTCGATCAGCCTGGTGCTGGACACGCCCAACGCCTCCTTCACGGCAGTGATCGGGCGCCTGCCGGATCAGGTCGACACCCATGAAGGCCTCTACCATCGCGCCCTCGCCGGCAAGCCCCTGACGTCAGTGGAGGTTGATTTCCTGCACGGCAGCCTCGACCGTCCGTGGCAGGCCGGCCATTGCTTGCACGCGCCCACCGACGAACTGGTAGGCCTACGCAACCGTTATCGCTACAGCCCCAGCGAGGTCTACGAGCACATCTACCTCAACGAACGCTTCTATGCCTGGCAATGCCTCAAGGGCGTGGAGCAAGGCCTGTGCGACACCGACCGCTGCCATTACTACAAGATCGCCGAGCAGCTGTACCTGTTCGTGTGGCAAGAGAAGATCGTGCCCACCCTCGGCCTGGTGCTGATCGACCTGCAGCAGCACCGCAGCGACGGCAAGATCTTCGGCTATGCCGGGGCGTCGTTCGATGCGCTGTCGAACTTCCCGGTGAGTTCCTATTGCCAGGTGCTCAACCGCACGGAATACCCCCGTGACTGAGCCGCGCACGGTGGTGATCACCGGTGCCGGCACGGGCATCGGCGCGGCCTGTGCCCGGCTGTATGCCGAAGAAGGCGCGCAGGTGGTGCTGATCGGCCGCCGCCGTGAACCGCTGGAACAGGTGGCGCGGGACACGGGCGGCCTGATCCTGGTGGGCGACGCGGCCTGTCCGGTCACGTGGGAGGGGTTTATCGACCAGATCCGCGAACGGTACGGGCGTCTCGATGTGCTGCTGGCCTGTGCCGGTGGCCATGGCCTGGGCAGCGCCACCCAGACCAGCCCGTCCACCTGGGAAGGCGCCCTGCGCAGCAACCTGGACAGTGCGTTCTACAGCGCCCGTGCCTGCCTGCCGCTGTTGCAGGACAGCGCGGGCAACATCGTACTGATCGGCTCTATCGCCTCGTTGGCGGCGGGCCCCGAAGTGTGCGGCTACACCACGGCCAAGCATGCGCTGCTCGGGCTCAATCGCTCCCTGGCCCGGGACTACGGGCCGCACGGCGTGCGGGTGAACGCAGTGTGCCCGGGCTGGGTGCGCACGCCCATGGCGGATGCGGAAATGCAGCCGTTGATGGACGCCTATGGCGAGACCTTGCAGCAGGCCTATGCCCGGGTCTGCGCCGATGTACCGCTGCGCCGGGCGGCCAGTGCCGACGAGATCGCCACGGTGTGCCGCTTCCTGGCCTCCCGTGATGCGTCGATCATCACCGGGGCGACGTTGGTGGCAGACGGTGGTTCCAGCATTGTCGATGTGCCCACATTGGCCTTTGCTCACTTGGAGAATGCCGATGAATGACCTGGATTTCAGCGGGCACGTGGTGCTGGTGACCGGCGGTGCCCAAGGCATCGGCCGGGGCATCGTCGAGGCGTTTGCCAGGCGTGGCGCGCGGGTGGTGATTGCCGATCGGTTGCTGGCCCAGGCCCAGGCCGTGGCCGTCGAGCTGTCGGCCCTGGGCTGTCGCGTCGACGCAGTGGGTGTCGACCTGGCCGATTCACAGGCAGTGCTTGAGTGCGTTCAGCGGCTGCCGCAACTGGATATCCTGGTGCACAACGCCGGGTATTTTCCGCTGACGGCGTTTGAAGACATTACGCCAGAGATCCTGCAACGGACCTTGGCGGTCAACCTGTCGGCGCTGTTCTGGCTGACCCAGGCGGCCTTGCCGGCGTTTCGCGAACAGGGTCGGGGTTGTGTGCTGGTCACGTCTTCGGTGACCGGCAACCGCGTCGGTTACCCGGGGCTCAGCCATTACGCGGCGTCCAAGGCCGGGGTCAACGGGTTTATCCGCAATGCGGCGCTGGAGCTGGCGCCGTTGAATGTGCGGGTCAACGGTGTGGAACCGGGCATGATCGCCACGCCGGCGATGGGCAACCTGGGCGATGCGGCGTTGAATGACGCCATTGCCAGCCGTGTGCCGTTGGGACGCTTGGGCGCGGCGGCGGATATTGCCGGCGCCATGCTGTTCCTCGCCTCCGACCTCGCCAGCTACATCACCGGGCAGACCCTGGTGGTGGACGGCGGTGCGACCCTCCCCGAAGTCTGAACACCGATTCAAATGTGGGAGCGGGCTTGCTCGCGAATGCGGTGTGCCAGTCAAAGAATATGTTGGCTGAACCACCGCATTCGCGAGCAAGCCCGCTCCCACAATGGTTCTGTTTTGGTTTCAAGATCGCACACGCAGGCTCATGCCCCAACTGCTTGCATCCGGCTCGACCGAAAATCCTTCGGCGACACTTCGAACTGCTTCTTGAACGACCGGCTGAAATGTGCCGAGTCGGTAAAGCCCCATTTGTAGGCAATCGAGGTGATCGATTCGCTGCGCAGGAACGGGTTGGTCAGGTCATCCGCGCTGCGCTTGAGGCGGGCGCGCTGGATGTAACGGCAGACGCTGTCGTCCTGTTCCTCGAACAAGCGGTACAGGTGCCGCACCGAGATATTCAAGCGGTTGGCCAGGCCGATCGGGCTCAAGCCTGGTTGGCTGAGGGATTCATCAATGACCTTCTGCACGTAGCTGCGCAGGTTGTTGCCCTGCAGCGCCGCCACGCCCTCGCGGCACTCGTCACCCTGCTCCAGGGCCGAGCCCAGCAGCGAGACGAAGGCGCTTTGCAGCGCTTCCACTTCGCCAGCGCCGTCTGCGGTGTCGTCCTTGCACAGTTGGTCCATCAGCACGTGCAGCATGCGCCCGCAGGCTTTGGTCGAGGAGATCTTGCCGAAGGCCCGTGCATCGCCGCCCAGGTGTTTGCACACGTCGGCGCGGGACAGTGACAGGGAGGCGTGTTCGATCAGGCCGAAGGGGGTGATTTCGATGGAGCCTACCGAGTCCATCAGCAGCATTTCGCCGGGGGCCAGTTGCAGGGTCTGGCCGTTTTGTACGATCTGGGAGTAACCGCTGCGTTGGCTGACCAGGAAGCAGTCCTGGTCGTTGTCGTGGTCGGCGTGGTGCGCGGGGCGTTTGATCAGCCCGGCATTGGTGCGCAGGATGGCCAGGCCGCGTGGGAGGTCGCGGATTTCGCCGATGAACAGGGAGCGGTTGAAGGCCAGTTCGGTGTCGAAGTAACCGCAGGCGGCGCGCAGGTCGCGGTTCCAGGTGTCGAGCCCGTCGTGTGCATGCTGTGGGATGCTCATGGGGTGTCTCCGCAGTGGCTTCTTTTTGTTGTTCTGGTGCAATAGTTAACATGTTATCTATATGCGTGCAAGAACATCGTGGTTGGGGGGTGTAGAAGCACTATTGATGCCAATCGGCAGAGGTTGGCTGGCGTTCATACTGTAGGAGCCGGCTTGCCGGCGATGGCGGTCTCTTGGGTGCCGGGGGGGTTGGGATCGCGTACATATCCGTTGCTGTGGTAACGGCTGGTATTGGTTCCGCCCTTACGGCGGGTCACTTTTGGAAAAGAGCCCCAAAAGTAACCAAAAGGGCTCTTGCCCCAACACTCGGCACCTCGCCCAGGCTCGGTGTGCCCGTAATCCGCCATGGATTTAGGGGGCCGCCGCCACGCGCCATCCATGGCGCGGGGCGGCTAAACCGGCATCCTTGCCGGTTTACCCCCCAAATCCATGTCGGCTTACGGCCAGCGTGTTTGACGGGGCGCCTAAGATCAAGATCAAAGGCGCTCGCTTCGCATCGAGAGTGGTTTTAGAAGCTTGATAGTAGGCGTTGCAGGCCTTTTAGGGTTTGCAGGAGGTGGGTGCGCTGTGGTGGGCTCAGGGCGATGTAACGCCGAAACGCCGGCAGGCGATTGACGACTTCGCTGCCGCCCATGTGTTCAAGGCGTACGCACCATTGCCGGTCGTGCAGGTCGATGCGCAGGCGTTTGAAGTCCAGTGGCATCAGGGCCTGGAACAGCGTGGTGTCTGCCAACAGTTGCGCCTGCAACTCACGACCCAACGCCGGGTTTCCGGAACGGCATCGCACGCGAATGCTGTTTCGTCGAATCGCGCCGCTGTGGTGCACCTCGTAGCTTGCGCTGCCCTCTGTGGCAGCAGGTAGGCGCAGCACGAATTCGGTCAGCACCAGGTGCATCAACAGTTGGGATTCGGTGCGTTCGATGATCTCGAACGCCACGCCGTCCACTTCCAGCGTGGCCAGCCCGAGGTTGCGGCGCAGGTGCGCCAGGGTTACGCCGGGGCGGTAGCCGGCGGGGGCGCGGTCGGCGCGGAACAGGTCAGACAGTCTTTGCCGCAAAGTCGTTGTAACCATCATGGGGCTGCCCCGGTTCGTTGCTGAATTCCTTGGCCAATACGTCCTCGACAGAGGCGGGCTTGAAGGGGTTGACCTTCTGCACCACGAGGGTCCAGAACAAGGCATACGCCGCCGTGCCGGCGAGCATGACGCCGAAGGGGATGTAGATGTCGGCGGGGTTCATGCCGGGTGGGGTGATGAACCACATGCCCAACAGAATGCCGATGCTCGACACAATCTGCGGCAACGGGAACCACGGCGAGCGGTAGGCCCGTGGCAGGTCTGGCCGGCGGATGCGCAGGCTCACCACCGACACTGTCACCAGCAGGTAGGCAAAGCTCCACGCGCACACCGCCGCCAGCACCAGGTGCATGATGTTGTCGGTGTTGCCGCCCAGGTACAGGGCGTGCAGGCAGGGAATCAGCATCGCCACGAGGATGCACAGCAGCGGCGTCTTGAAGCGCGGGTGCAGGTAGGTGAAGACCTTGGGCAATGCGCCGTCCACCGCCATGCCGTAGAGGATGCGCGGCACGCCGGCCATCAGGGTGTTGATGGTGGCTGCACCGGCAAACAGGAAGCCGATGCCCAGCCACAGGGGGCCGATTTGACCCATCACCTGTTCGGCGAATTTGGGGATGGCCATCGGGGTGTCCAGCAGGTGGACGCCGCTGGCGGCGTCGAGCACCACGTTTTCCACTTGGCGTTTCATTGCCGCGCCGTAGATGAACATGCACGTGGCCACGCCCATCAGTCCCAGCATCATTGCGCGCGGCATGACCTTGGCCGATTGGCGCAGGTCCGGTGCCAGGGGGGTGACGAACTCGCAGCCGACAAACATGAACATCGCCATGCCCACCAGCGACAGCACGGTGACCAGGTCGGTGCCCACCAGCGACTCGCCGAACCAGCCCTCCAACTGCACGGCAGGCGCGGCGATCAGGCCGAGCACGCCGAACACCATGAGGGTGGTCCACATGCCAAAGGTGAGGATGATTTCCGCCCGGCCAAACGCGCTCACGCCGAAGGCGTTCAGCACACCAAAGACGATCACGAAGCCCACGCCCAGCAGCCATGAACCCCCGGCTGATTCTGCCAGGGTGTTGAGGTGTTCGAAGTTCACCAGGGCCATGACGCCGGACAGGATGGTCTCGGCGGTGCCGGCGAACACATGCACGATCAGGTAGGCCGACAAGGTGCCGGTGATCGCAAAGAACCGCCCCATGCCGCAGTTGATGTAGTCGTACACCGAGCCGGTGGTGGGCAGGATCGACGCCGCCTCGGCGAAGGTGGTGGCCTGGGCGAGCATCATCACCACGGCGATCAGCATCGCCAGGGCGAACGCACTGCCGCCGATGCCGAAGCCCATGGTGGCGGTGAGAATCACCGGGCTGGCCATGATCAGGCCAATGGTGCTGGCCAACGCGGTGGGGAAACCGACCGTGCCCCGGTTGAGGTGCGCGGTGAGTCGGTCGTTGATCGACATGATGGGGTCCTCGTAGACGGTTTTTTTTAATGTGCAATCACTCTGCGCCCCACTCGAGTTGATCGTCTTGCCCCTGTCTGCCGGCGCTTTTGTTGCTCCCTGCCACGGCGTGCAGCGTGGCGGCCTGGGTCAATTCCCTGGCACGCAAATGAAAGACTTGGCCTCCCACCGCTCGCCCTAATGCGCCCTCACTCTTAACCAAGCTGGGGACAATAACAATGGAGCACACACTGAAAAATCGCCGCCTGCGCCAGGCGGTCGGCCTGGGCATTGCGTTGCTGGTGGGCCAGGCCCAGGCGGTCGAGCTGTACGCCGACGCCGACACCAAGGTCACCGGCAACTTCCTCGCCGTGTACGGGATGTTCAACAGCCCGAAAAACTACGACGGGCGCAGCGGCGGTTCGACCTGGCGCGAAGCGTTCATCAAGTACGGCTTGAGCGTGGAGCAAAGCCTGGGCAGCTTTGGCGGCGTGTACGGCACGGCCAACCTGGTGAGTTCCGGCACCTGGGGCGACGGCGATGCCTCCGGGGTGACCACGGGCCAGGAGCGCACCACCAAGTTTGACGAAGCCTTTGCCGGCTGGCGCTCCGGCGACCTGTTCCCGGCGCTGGGCAAGGACGGCCTGGACCTGTCGTTCGGCCGGCAGATCATCACCCTGGGGGACGGTTTTATCGTCAACGACGACGGCCCCAACCTGGGCAAGGGCGTGGGCGATGGGGAATTCAATCGCGGCGGCGCCTACTACATTGCCGCGCGGCATGCGTTTGACAAGACCGCAGTGATTCGCCTCGGTGGTAAAGACGGCGTGCATGGCAGCCTGATGTGGATCAAGTCCGACAACCCGGCCCAGGCCATGACCGAGATGGCGGCCGGCACCCTGGAATACACGGCCGCCCCCGGCACCCTGGGGCTCACCTACATTCATGGCATCGACGTCGACGAACGCTTCGCCACCGACCTGCAGCGCCAGCGCAAAGGCATGAACCTCTACAGCCTGCGCGGCGCCGGCAACGCGGGCATCGACAACGCGCACTTCGCCTTTGAACTGGCCCGCCAGGACCGGCGCGACAGCCAGCAGAACGCCGGCTATGCCGAGGCCGGCTACACCTTCGCCGACCTGCCCTGGTCACCGGACCTGACCTACCGCTACGCGCGCTATTCGAGCAATTGGGACGGGATGTTTTCCGGCTTCAACCGGGGTTACGGCACCTGGGTGCAAGGTGAAGTGGCGGGCAACTATTCCGGCCCCTACAACAGCAACACCGCCGTGCAGCACGTGGCACTCAAGGTCAAGCCGCTGGAGAACCTCACCCTCGGCGCACTGTTCTTCGACTACAGCACCGTCAGCACCCGCGACCAACTAAATCTGGATGGCCGCGAGCTGGACCTGTACGCCGAATGGGCGGTGAACGAGCACCTGATCATCACGCCGCTGCTGGGTCTCTACAAACCCGACAAGGATGCCGCGAGCGGCGGCAACCAGGTCGGCGGCAACGGCACCAATGTCTACAGTCAACTGGTGGTGGCCGTACCGTTCTGAACCGCCTCGGGCGCGCACGGACGCAGCGCCTGAACCTCGGCATACGCCCCCTGGTGATACAGCAGCGGGGCGCGGCCGAAGTCGTCGAAGGCCACCACCTTGCCGATCATGATCCAGTGATCGCCGCCGTCCACCTGCTGGTATTTCTCGCAGTGGAACCGCGCCGAACAATCGGCGAACACCGGCGAGCCCCCCTCCCCCGGTTCGTATTCGATCAGGGCAAAACGGTCTTCACGGGGGCGCGCAAAGTTGTTGGACAGGTGCACCTGGTCGGCCGCCAGCACGTTCACCGCAAAGTGGCTGGCTTCCTCGAACACCTCATGGCTGTTGGAGCGTTTGTCGATGCTCCACAGCACCAGCGGCGGGTCGAGGGACACCGAATTGAAACTGTTGGCGGTCACGCCCACCTTGCGCCCGGAGGCCGTGGCGGCGGTGACCACGGTCACGCCGGTGGCGAAGTTGCCCAGGGCGCGGCGAAACGCCCGTGGGTCGAAAAGGCTGCTCTCAGACATGCAAGACTCCCGGGAGCCCTCCAACGGGCGCCCTGATTGTTGTAGTGGAAGAACCCGTCACACCATGCTCGGATCGGGCTCCAGGCCCATCAGCTCACGGCCGAGGATCTGCGCGCAGACGTCGTAGTCGGTGTAGGCATGGGCGCCGGTCATGTGGGAATCGCGGAACAGGCGCTGCATTTCGTTGTGGTCGAACCAGGCGTTGCCCCCTGCGGCGGCGAACAGGCGGTCCACGGCCTCGATGCACATCTTGGTCGCGTAGGCCTGGTTGGTGCGCCAGAACGCCAGGGTTTCACGGCTGGGGTAACGGTGGGCGGCGCTGTGTTCGGCGTGGTCCTGCCAGGTCTTTTCGAGGAACGCCCGGGCAGCGGCCACCTGGTGGGTGGACTCGGCCAGGCGCATCAACGCAGGGGTGGCCGCACCGACCGCGGCGCCGGTGTAGGCACGCACGCGGTTTCTGGTTTTTTCGCGGAACACCTCCAGCATGCGCTCGGCGATGCCCAGGCTCACGGTGGAAAAACCACTGGCGAAATACGGGCGGTACGGCGCATAGAAAATCTGGCTGTCGGGGTACAGGCCAAAGCCTGCGGACTTGCCTTCCATCATGTCCTTGGCTTTCTGGATGCGATACTCGGGCACCCAGGCGTTGTCGATCACCAGGGTCTTGGTGCCGCTGCCTTTCATGCCCGCTGCGTACCAGTCGTCACGGATCTGGTAATCGCTGCGCGGCAGCACGGCAAAGCAGTAATCCTGGCCGCCCTCAAGGTTCTGCCGACGGCAGCCGACAATCGCCCACTCGCCATGGTCACAGCCGCTGCTCCAGCCCATTTCACCGCTGAAATGCACACCACCCTCGCCCTCCACCACCCGGCCGAACGGCGCAATACTGCTGCTGGCGGTGGCGTCGGGGTTTTCGCCCCAGATGTCCTGCTGCAACCGCGCCGAAAACAGCGCCAATTGATGGCTGTGGGTACACAGCAAACTCATGGCCCAGGCGGTGCTGGCGCAACTGCCGGCAAGCGCGGCGATGCAATCGGCAAACTCGGGCAGCGAAAGCTCCAGGCCTCCATAGGCCTTGGGCTGGAAAGCACGGTGCAGGCCGATGCTTTTGAGCAGTGCGATGTTTTCATCCGGCACCTGGCGCTGTTGTTCGGCACGGCAGGCATTCGCTGCAATGAGGGGCAGGAGTGGCTTGAGGTCTTCAAGGAGCGGGTTTGGCTTTTTCATGGACGGCCCTGCTTATTATTGGAAGTCGGGCGGACGCTCCAAACAGAGGAACGACGCCGGATGCAGGGCCAGTATCGATGGGGCTGCGCGCCTGGAAAATGCACGTTCCACAGGAGAGGTTGTACTTTCCATGACAGTGGCAGCCACAGACATGAGGCGCGGCAGGCACAGACAAGCTCGCCGGGCCGCCCGCTGGTTACCCTCGGGTTTTCTTTTGTGACCTGCCAGGAAACCTGCCATGAGCGATATCCCGCTGCTGCCCCAAGTCGAAGCCTTTCTGCGCCGGCCCCATGGGTTGTTCATCGACGGCGCCAATGTGCGCAGTCACTCCAGCCAGACGCTGGCGGTGACCAACCCGGCCACTGGGCAGGTGATCGCCCAAGTGGCCGATGCGGACCTGGCGGATATCGACGCGGCGGTAGACTCCGCCAACCGCGGCTTCCAGCAATGGTCCCAGGCCGCACCGGCAACCCGTGGCAACGTGTTGCTCAAGCTGGCGGATTTGCTGGAGCGCAACCGCGAGGAACTGGCGCAGATCGAGACGTGCCAGTCGGGCAAGATCATCCAGATTTCCCGTGCGTTCGAGGTCGACCAGGCGGCGCACTTCCTGCGTTACTACGCCGGGTGGGCCACCAAGATCAGCGGCCAGACAATCACCCCGTCGCTGCCCTCGTTCAACGGCGAGCGCTACACCGCGTTCACCCTGCGCGAGCCGGTGGGCGTGGTGGTGGGCATCGTGCCGTGGAATTTCTCCACCATGATTGCCATCTGGAAACTCGCCTCGGCGCTGGTGACCGGCTGCAGCATCATCATCAAGCCCAGCGAGTTCACGCCGCTGACGATCTTGCGCATTGCCGAACTGGCCATTGAAGCCGGGCTGCCGGCCGGCGTGCTCAATGTGTTGACCGGCAGCGGTCACGTCGGCAAGGGTTTGGTGGAGCACCCCGGCACGCACAAGGTGTCCTTCACCGGTTCGGTGCCCACCGGCATTGCCGTGGGGCGCAGCGCCATGGGCGCCGGCCTCACCCGTGCGACCCTGGAACTGGGCGGCAAGAATGCGGCGGGGTTCCTGCGCGACGTGGACGTGGACAAGGCGGTGGACGGCATCCTTGAAGCAGGCTTCTTGCACTCGGGGCAAATCTGCGCGGCGGCCGAGCGCTTCTACGTGCACCGCTCGCAGATCGAGGCGGTGCTGGACACCCTGAGCCAGCGCCTCAGCCGCCTGACCATCGGCTCGCCCCTGGATGAACGCACCGAGTTCGGCCCGGTCACCCACCAGCAGCACCAGATGAAACTGCTCGGCTACATCGACCGGGCCCGGGCCGAGCACAACACGATCATCCACGGCGGCACCCTCATCGACCGCCCAGGCTGCTACATCGAACCCACCGTGATCCTCGCCAACAGCGCCGCCGACACCCTGCTCAACGAGGAAACCTTCGGCCCCATCGCCACCTTCCTGGCCTACGACAGCGAAGACGAACTGCTCGCGCTGATGAACAACAGCCCCTACGGCCTCAGCGCCAGCCTGTGGACCAACGATTTGGGCAAGGCCCTGCGCATGGTGCCGGCGATCAACGCCGGCACCTTGTGGGTGAACATGCACACCCTGCTCGACCCGGCCGTGCCGTTTGGTGGCAACCGGTCTTCGGGGGTCGGGCGGGAATTTGGTGGCGCGTTCATCGAGGACTACACCGAGCTGAAGTCGGTGATGATCCGCTATTGACGGTTTCTTGCCGGCTCCTACGGGTTATTCAGGCGGCGGGGATAACGGCTTCGGCCTCGATTTCGATCAGCCATTCGGGCAACGACAAACCGCTGACGATAATCCACGAGGACGGTGGCGGGTTGCGGGGGAAACGCTCACGCAGCGCCTGGGCGATCGGCTCCTGCTGGTCGCGGGCGGACTCGGCGATGTACAGCCGCAGCATGATCACATGGGACAGATCGCCGCCCACTTCGGCCAGGACCTTTTCGATATTGCCTAGCGCGGCATAGGTTTGCTCGGTGATACCCGGGCCGACGGTACGTTCATCGGCCTCCACGCCCACTTGGCCGGACAACATGATCCGTCGGCCTTGCGGCACTTCAAGGGCCTGGCTGAAGCCGTATTGCAGGGAATTGAACACGGTTGTGGGATTGATGACCTTTCGTTGCATGACGCTTCCTTGTTGTCGGTAGGCAAACAAGGCTACCCCATCGGCCTCACGCACTCTGACGCGTTCAACATCCCGCAACACTTGTAGTGAGCGAGCTTGCCTCGCGCGGCGGTGTGTCAGGCGTGAATAAGGGGCCTGACACGCCGCCGCGCGAGGCAAGCTCGCTCACTACAGGTCATCTTGGGTCAGGCTACCAAGGCCCCATCGCCAGGCTGAACGGTGAAAACTCGGCAAACTGCCAGCGCAACGCCAATGCTGCGGGACGTCGGATCATGTGTTCCACGGTCACTGTCCACAGCCGTTGTGCCCCTTCAAACCGCGCCACTTCGGGGCCTTCGAGGATCAACGCGGTGCGCCCGGTTAGCTGCAACACATCCCCTGACTCAAAGTCGATGAACAACAACCCCGCCACCGGGTTGGCCTGCAGGTTGCCCAGGGTGTTGAAGAACTGGTTGCCGGCGAAGTCGGGGATGGTCAGGACGTTGCCGTCGATGCGCACAAAACCGGTATTGCCGCCTCGATGAGACACATCGACCGAGCGTTCGCCTTGCACGTCCACGTAGCTGGCGACGAAGAATGTATCCGCGTTGCGGATCATGGCGCGGGCGGTATCGTCCAGCCCATCGGCGCGCTCCACCACGCTGCCGGGCTTGCGGGCGATCGAGTCGACCGGGCGCAGTTGGATGTATTTGGGGCAGTTGCCATAGGTCTGTACCACGTCGACCGAAAAGCCGTCGTGATCAAGGGCGCCGATCCGGCCGTTCATGCGGTTGCGGCGGCGGGTGTTGAGGTCGATCCCCAACAGGCCGACCGAAGCACCCGGGCGAAAGGCGGCGCGGGCCGGGTCGCTCATCGACGGCAGGCTGTCGATCTGCAAGGTGTAAGGGTCCGGCGAATGGGCAAAACCCGGCGCACCTTCCACCATCGTCGCCCAGGGAATGCCCTGCTCGTCCACCACGCCCAGCATCAAGTAGGGCAACAAGGGGTAGAAGTCACGATGCTGTTCCGGCAGGTGATCGCGGATCACCTTGGGCCCCACCACCGCCATGCGGTCAGCCACGCCCACCGCCTCTTGAATCTGCCGTTCGCCGGCATGCCACACAGACTGTTCGATCAGGTTCATGGCGCGTACCTCCTACTCGTTGATACCCCGATGCTGCGCCCTACCCGCCGGCGTGGGAATCACCACGCCAGGCAATCCACTATTACGCCAGCTGAAATGCCGGATGCTCGCGCAACGCGCTCACGCAGTGGTCGACAAAGCTGCGCACGCGCATCGGCGCGTTGCGGCCTTCGCGGTACACCACGTTCACAGGCAGGGGTGGCAGCTCAAAGTCCGGCAAGACACGGCGTAACTGCCCGCTCTGCAGGTGTTCGTGAACCGGATAACTCAGGCAACGAATCAACCCCGCGCCATGCACGGCCGCGTTGATCGCGCCTTGCACCGTGGCACAGCCCAGTCGGGCACGGGCCTTGAGTGAGTAGCCCAGGAAATCCCAGTGCACCTGATCGGCACCGGCAATCAGTCGATGCCGCTTGAGGTCATCCGGGTGGTGGGGTTCGCCGTGGGCCGCGAGGTAATCGGGGCTGGCGCAGAGGATAGGCCGCACCTGCCCCACCGGCCGGGCAATCAACGCCGAGTCGGGCAGCACACCGACGAGGATTGCCACGTCGAGCCCTTCTTCGTGCAGGTTCGGGTAATAGTCATGGTAGTGAGCGACCAGGCTCACCTCGGGATAGCGATCCAGGTAGTCGGCCAACACCGGCGCCATCACATAGCGGCTGAACAAAAACGGCAAGAACACCCGCAGGTTGCCCTGGGCCTGCACGTGCAAGCCCTTGGCCGAGGCTTCGGCGGCGTCCACGGCGGCGAGCAGGCGCACGCAATCGGCCAAGTAAGCATGGCCGGCATCGGTGAGGCGTACGCCACGGGTGCTGCGCGCCAGCAACGGCACGCGCAATCGCGCCTCCAGGCGGGCCACCGCGCGTACCAGGGTCGGGCCGGACACCTGCGCACAACGCGCTGCCGACGCCAGGCTCGGTTGCCCGGCCAGGGCGGCGAACAGCTGCATGTCGCGATAACGCTCCATCAGTTGCGCCGTTTCATCGCCGGGTTCAGCGCGGCGTCCTGGCCCAGTCGATGGCTGAGGAAATCGACAAAGGTGTTGATCTTGGCCGGCACGCGGCCGCTCTTCTGGAACACCACCTGGATCGGCAGCGGCGGCGGCTCGAAGGCTTCGAGCACCACCTCCAGCTCGCCCACTGCCACAGCGGCCGCCACCTGATAGGACAACACGCGGGTCATGCCCCAACCCAGCCGTGCCAGGTTGATCGCCGCGTTGTTCGCCGTGACCACCAGGCGTGGCTCGATGGGCACCGTCAACGGCTGGCCCGCCTCGATAAAGCCCCACTCGCTGACCAACTGGCTGGACGACGACGTGGCGATCTTGGCTTCACGCAACTGCGACGGATGGCTGGGCCGCCCGTGCTGTTGCAGGTAGGCCGGCGAGGCACACACCACCCGGCGCACTTCGCCCACCTTGATCGCCTGCTGCCCGGGCTCGTGCAGATGGCCGATACGCACCGCCACATCCACACCTTCGTCGATCATGTTGACCACGCGATCGACCAGCAAGGCGTTGATGTTCACCAAGGGAAACCGATCCAGGTAGTCCCCCAGCACCGGCGCCACATACAGCTCGCCAAACAGCACCGGTGCGGTCACGGTCAGGTGGCCACAGGGGATGGAATAACTGCCCGCCGCCGCTTCCTCGGCCTCATCGAGTTCCGCCAGGATGCGCCGGCAATCCTCCAGGTAACGCTGGCCGGCTTCGGTGAGGTGCAGGCTGCGGGTGGTGCGCGCCAGCAATTGGGTGCCGATGCGCTCTTCCATGGCAGCGATGGCGCGGGTCACGCTGGGCGGCGAGGTTTTCAGACGACGCGCCGCTGCGGCAAAGCCCTCCTCCTCGGCCACCGCCAGGAACACCTGCATTTCGTGAAATCGGTCCATCAACTGCCCTTTTTTCTAATGACTGTAGTGAGCGAGCTTGCTCGCGCTGGGCTGCGAAGCAGCCCCAAAACCGTCACCGCGTACCCTCAGAAGAAACGCGGTGGTTTTGTTGGGGCGGCTGCGCCGCCCAGCGCGAGCAAGCTCGCTCACTACAGTTGGGTTATTGGGATTGCAGGCCGACGGCGGTGCGTGGCATGCCTACAAACCCTGGCAGCGCTTCGAGGCTGGCGAGCCAGGCGCGTACATGAGGGTAGTCGGCCAACGACACATTGCCTTCCGGCGCATGGGCCACGTAGGTGTAGAACGCGATATCGGCAATCGTGGGTTGCTCGCCGGCCAGGAAGCGGCTCTGGCTCAGTTGTGTCTCCACCAGTTTCAGCAAGGCGTGGGACCGGGCAATGGTGGCGACGGTGTCGACCTCGGCACCAAACACCGTGGCCAGCCGCGCGGCGGCAGGTCCGGCGCTCAGTTGACCCGCAGCTGCCGACAACCAGCGCTGCACGCGGGCTTGCCCCGCCGCGTCGCTCGGCAACCATTGGCCCTTGCCGTAGGTGTTTGCGAGGTACACCAGGATCGCGTTGGAGTCGGCCAGTACCACACCGTTGTCATCAATCGCCGGCACCTGGCCAAAACTGTTGATCGTGGCGATATAGTCCGGGGCTTTTTGCGCGCCGACCTTGAGGTCCACCAGTACAAATTCGGTGGGCAGGCCCAGCAGGGACAACATCAGCTCGACCCGGTGGGAATGACCGGACAACGGGAAACCATAAAGCTTGATCATGGAAGGCTCCAAAAGAGTGGGTGATCGACGCCTCGCATCGTCTACCGCTGCCTCGGCCGTTGGAATCACCAGGATTTACAATCCAGCATTTCATCGGGCGAAACAATCACTCGCCAAACAATTCCACGATCAGGTTGAACAGGGTGGTCTTTACCGCGCTGTCCAACTCGGTCCAGGCCAGGCCGGTGGCGGCCTGGAACGCGCCCAGCTCCAACGGCCGCGACACGCAATTGACCGGCAGTGCCCGTGCCGCCTGTTGCGGCAGCACCCCCACGCCCAACCCGGCCGACACCAGCGCGAGCATGGTGGTGAACTCACCCAGCTCGGAGGCGATTGCCAGGGGCAGGCCCACCGCCTGGATGAATTCGTCGTAAAACCCAGGCGCATAACGGCGCGCCAGAATGTACACCGGCACCTGGAGCAGGTCGGCAGGGTGCAGGCAGGTTTTCGACGCCAACGGGTGATCCACCGGCAATGCCACGCAGAAATGCTCGTGCAGCACCGCCCGGGTCTGCACGCCGGGGTGGCTGGCGGGCAAGCGCATCAGGCCGAAGTCCAGCAGGCCGTTCTTCAGCGCAGCCGCCTGGTCCGGCCCGGGCATGTCCTTGAGTTCCAGCTCGATGCGCGGGTAGCGCTGGTGCACGGCGCGGATCAATTCGGGCAACAGTTGCGGCAGCACTGACGACACAAACCCCAAACGCACCCGGCCGATTTCGCCACGGTTGGACGCCCGCGCCGCATCCGCCGCACGCGCCGCCTGGTGCAAGGTGGCCTGGGCTTCCGGCAAAAACGCGCGGCCCGCGTCGGTCAGGGTCACCGAGTGGCGGTTGCGGTCCAGCAGGCGCACGCCCAGGCCACTTTCCAGCAACTTGATCTGCATGCTCAACGCCGGTTGCACGATCGACAGCTGCGCCGCCGCCCGGCCGAAATGCAGTTCCTGGGCCAGCACCACAAAGGCGCGCAAGTGCTTGAACTCCATCAACTCACCCTGCTTATCACGAACATTGATCACCCGATCACAAATGAAAATTGGACGCTCGCCCGCGCCTGCGATGAAGTAACACCCTGTCATACACGATATGACAGGGCCTGGCCTATAACAATGAGAACAAGGAGGCACCATGCTCGGCATGGCTAACGACACTTATCTGCTGCTCGATGCGCTGGTCACGATTATCGGATTGATATTGTTGATCACCCACCTCAAGGTCCACCCCTTTGTCGCCCTGACCGTGGCTGCAGGCTTTCTCGGCCTGACTTCCGGCATGCCGGTGGACAAGGTCATGAAGTCGTTCCAGGACGGTTTTGGCGGTGTGCTGGGCTTCGTCGGCATCATCCTCGGCCTGGGCACCATGCTCGGCAAGTTGATGGCCGACTCCGGTGGTGCCGACCAGATCGCCCGCACCCTGATCCGCGCCTTCGGCAAACAGCGCGTGCACTGGGCAATGATGTTTTCGGCGTTCCTGGTGGGCATCCCGCTGTTTTTTGAAATCGGCTTTGTGCTGCTGATCCCGCTGGTATTCATCGTGGCGCGGCGCACCGGGCTGTCGCTGATCAAAGTCGGCATGCCGCTGCTCGCCGGCCTGTCGGTGGTGCACGGGCTGGTGCCGCCGCACCCGGGGCCGTTGCTGGCCATCGGCATCTTCGGCGCAGATATCGGCAAGACGATTTTCTACGGGCTGGTCGTCGGCCTGCCCACGGCGGTGATCGCCGGGCCGTTGTTTGGCAACCTGATTTCGCGCTACGTGCCGGGCAAGGCCTCGGACGAGCTGATGGAGCAACTGGCCAAGGAGTCCTCGGGGGACAACCTGCCGGGCTTCGGGATTACCGTCACCACCATCCTGCTGCCCGTGGTGCTGATGTTGCTCAAGACGTTCGCCGACGTGGCCTTCGCCGCCGACGCCACTTTCCGGGTGTGGATGGACTTTATCGGCCACCCCATCACCGCCCTGCTCGCAGCCTTGTTGCTGGCGTTCTATACCTTTGGGGCGGCGCGCGGGTTCTCGCGGGAGCAACTGAGCAAACTGCTGGATTCGAGCCTGGCCCCCACCGCCGCGATTGTGCTGATCGTCGGCGCCGGCGGTGGTTTCAAGCAGATGCTGGTAGCCAGCGGCGTCGGTGATGTGATCGGGCATATGGCGGTGCGCGCCGAGATTTCGCCGATCCTGCTGGCGTGGCTGGTGGCGGCGGTGATTCGCGTGGCCACAGGCTCGGCAACGGTCGCGACCATCACGGGCGCAGGCATTGTGGCGCCCGTCATCGGCCTGATGCCGGGGGTGAACCGCGAGCTGCTGGTGCTCGCCACCGGCGCCGGTTCGTTAGTGCTGTCCCATGTCAACGACGCCGGCTTCTGGCTGGTCAAGCAGTACTTCAACATGACCGTCGTCGAGACTTTCAAGACCTGGACGCTGATGGAGACCGTGCTCTCCTTCGCCGCCCTGGGGTTCATCATGCTGCTGTCGTTGGTGGTGTGAAGCGTTAGGAGAGGTAACCCATGAAAAGCGTTCTAGACAACTTCCGCCTCGATGGCCGGCTCGCGCTGGTCACCGGTTCCAGCGCCGGGATCGGCCTGGCGATTGCCCGAGGCCTGGCCCAGGCCGGCGCACAGGTGGTGCTCAACGGGCGCAACCGCAGCACCTTGCGCGACGCGGCGGCCCTGCTCGCTGCCGAAGGCCTGCAGGTGCATACCCAGGCGTTCGATGTGACCGACAGCACGGAGATCCAGGCTGCGGTGGCCGACATCGAAGAACGCCTGGGCCCGCTGGAGATCCTGGTGAACAACGCCGGCATGCAACGCCGTGGCCCGTTGGAAGACTACAGCGAGCAGCATTGGCGCGAGCTGATCAGCACCAACCTCGACAGCGCGTTCCTGGTGGGCCAGGCGGTGGCACGGGCGATGATCCCGCGCAAACGCGGGCGCATCATCAACATCTGCTCGGTGCAAAGCGAACTGGGCCGCCCGGGCATCGCGCCGTATGCCGCGAGCAAGGGCGCGCTGAAAATGCTCACCAAGGGCATGGCCATCGACTGGGGCCCGCACGGCTTGACGGTCAACGGTATCGGCCCGGGCTACTTCAAGACCGAGCTCAACGCCAACCTGGTGGCCAACCCCGAGTTCAGCGACTGGCTGGTGCAACGTACGCCAAGCCGGCGTTGGGGCGACGTCGAGGAGCTGGCGGGCGCAGCGGTGTTTCTTGCCAGCGATGCGGCGAGCTTCGTTAACGGTCATATTCTGTACGTCGACGGTGGCATCACCGCGTCGCTGTAATCCTGGAGAACCTTATGCACGCCATTGTCTGCCATGCCTCGAAAGACCTGCGGGTCGATCCCCAGGATGAACCGCAAACCCTCGCCCCCGACCAGTTGCGCGTGCGCATTGCCCGGGGCGGCATCTGCGGCTCGGACCTGCATTACTACCAGCACGGCGGCTTCGGCACCGTGCGCCTGCGCGAGCCGATGGTGCTCGGCCATGAAGTGTCGGCGGTGATCGACGCGGTGGGCAGCGACGCCACTGGGTTCAAGGTCGGCCAGCGCATTGCGGTATCACCTTCTCGCCCCTGTGGCGGTTGCCGTTACTGCCACCAAGGTTTGCCCAACCATTGCCTGAACATGCGCTTCTACGGTAGCGCGATGCCCTATCCGCATATCCAGGGTGCGTTTCGCCAAAGCCTGGTGATCGAGAGCCATCAGGCCCATGGGCTGGCCGATGAAGTCAGCCTCGCCGAAGGGGCCTTGGCCGAGCCGTTGTCGGTGGGCTTGCACGCGATCCAGCGCGCTGGCGCGGTGTTCGGCAAGCGCGTGCTGGTGACCGGCTGCGGGCCCATCGGCAACCTGCTGATCGGCAGCCTGCGCGCGGCGGGCGCCGGTGAGATCGTTGCCGTGGACCTGTCCGCCAGCGCCCTGGCCTGCGCCGAAAACATGGGCGCCACGCGCACCCACAACCTGGCCGATGGCGCCGATGCGCTTAAGCGCTATACCGCAGAGAAGGGTTACTTCGACGTGATGTTCGAGGTATCCGGCAGTGCCCAGGCCCTGCGCAACGGCCTGGAATGCATCGCCCCGCGTGGCGTGCTCGTCACCGTCGGCCTGGGGGGCGATGTGTCGCTGCCGCTCAACCTGCTGGTGAGCCGTGAGATCGACCTGCGCGGCACCTTCCGCTTCCACCCGGAATTCGCCCAGGCCGTGGATTTGCTCAACCGCCGCATCATCGACGTACGCCCGGTGATCTCCCACACCGTGCCGTTCGGCGATGCGGTGCAGGCGTTCGAGCTGGCGGCGGACAAGACCCAGGCGATGAAAGTGGTGCTGGACTTCGGCGTGCCGGACCTGGCCTGAACCCGCCCTGAAGTACACAGCCGTTCCCCTGTGGGAGCTGTCGAGCTTCAGCGAGGCTGCGAAAGCGGTGGGTCAGTCAGCACCTGTATCGACTGTGCCGCCGCCTTCGCGGCCTCGCTAAGGCTCGACGGCTCCCACAGGGGATCTTCAGGGGGGTTGAGAGGGTCAGCGTTCTTGCAGGCGATCGCGCAAAAAGCGGTGGCTGGTGGAGAACAACCGACGGTAGGTGAGCAACACCGCACCCACCGTGCCCAACGCCGACGAGGCGGCGATCAGGAACATGATCACGATCTGATAGCGCACCGCATCCACCGGGCTCTCCCCCGCCAGCACCTGGCCGGTCATCATGCCCGGCAGGCTGACGATGCCGACCACGGTCATCTGGTTCAGCGTCGGGATCATCCCGGCACGCACGGCCTGGCGGATCGCTTCCTGGGCGGCCTCCCAGCGTGAGCCACCCAGGGCCAGGATCATCTCGATGGTGTTGCGCCCCGAGATCAATTCCTGGGTCATGCGCTCTATGCCCAGGGACACGCCGGTAAGGGTATTGCCCAAAATCATGCCAAGAATCGGGATCGCATACTGCGGCTCATACCACGGGTGAATGCGGATCACCGCAAACAGGCCCACCGCCGTGACCAGCCACGAACTGCCCCACACCGACACAATGCTGTCGACCCGCTGCCCCTTGTACGTGCGCCGCCCTCGCCCCGCTGCCGAGACACCGGCAATCAAGGTCATCGCGCACATCAACGGCAGCACCACGTACCAATAGGCAAACTCGAACACCCAGCCCAGCAGGTAACCGATGGCCAGCAGTTGCACCACGGTGCGCACCGCCGCCCACAGCAATTGGCGCTCCAGGCCCAGGCGCAGCAGCAGCGACAGCACCCCGTTGATCAGGATCAGCGAGGCGGCGATGCCCATGTCCAGCGCGGTGAGGTTGTGATAGTTCATGGCTGCACCGCCGTGCTCAACACGCCGGCACTCATCTGCAAGTGGATGTCGCTCATGCGCCGGGCCTGGTCCAGGTCGTGGGAGACCCAGATACAGGCGCGAGAGCGATCGGCGGCAAACCAGGCATCGATCAGCGCTTCCACTTCACGGGACGATGCAGGGTCGAGGGCCGCCGTGGGCTCATCAAGCAACAGCACTTCGGGGTTGAGTTGCAGGGTGCGGATCAGCGAAACCACCTGGGACTCACCCCCCGAGAGGTCGGCGGCACGCTTGGCCAGAAAGTCCGGTGCCTTGCCGGCATGCCCCAGCAAGGTGGTGACCGTGGCCAGGTCGAAGCGGCGGTTGCGCGAGGTCTTGAGGCTGAAGGGGAAACGCAGGTTGTCTTCCACCGTGCCTTCCAGCAGCGCCGGGCGCTGGGACAGGTAACTGATGTGGCACCGGTAATGGGGAATCTGCGCATTGCTGATCGGCTGGCCGTTCCACAGGATCTGCCCGGAGCTGGGCGCGTCCAGCAGGGCCAGTGCGCGCAGGAAGACACTTTTGCCAGAGCCGGACGCGCCGGTGATCGACACGCGATCAGCAGCCGTCAAGGTGAAATCGGTCGGCTGCAACAATGCCACGCCTCGGCGTTCATCCAGGCGCGTAAGGGCGCGGGTTTCCAGCAATGCATTCATAGACTCACTTGGGCTCCTGTTTGAAACGCTCATGCTTGGCATGGCCGATACGCTGGGCGTGATAAATGCCAGTGTGCCCGGAGACCAGGTAACTGGCGATACAGGCGATGGCGGCCAGGGGCGCAATCTCTGGGCCGAACAGCTCCATGGCCATCACGATAGTCGCCAGCGGCGTATTCGCCGCACCGGCAAACACCGCGACAAAACCGATGCCCGCGAGCATCGCGAATGGCAGGTGCAGCAAGGGCGCCAACGCGTTGCCCAGGGTAGCGCCGATATAGAACAGCGGTGTGACTTCACCCCCCTTGAAACCGCTGCCCAGGGAAACCACGGTGAACACCAGCTTGCCCAGCCAGTCCCACGGTGCCATCGGCACGTTGAAGGATTGCACGATGCTGGGAATGCCCAGGCCGATGTAGGCGTAGGCATCCAGGGCCCACACCGCCACGGCGATGATGACGCCCCCCAGCAACGGCCGCAGCGGCCCGTAGGGAATCATGCGCTTGACCCGCGCGCCCAGACGGTGGGTCGCGGTGGCAAACAACATCCCCACCAGGCCGAACACCACGCCGGCCACGGCCACCGCCAGCACACTCCACAGCGACACCGGCACCACTTCACCGATGGGGTAATGGGTGTGCACCACACCCCAGGCCAGGCCGATCTGGTCGGCCACGATGGCCGCCACCACACAAGGGAACAGCGCGTCATAGCGCATGCGCCCGATCGCCAGCACCTCCAGGCCGAACAAGGCCCCCGCCAGTGGTGTGCCGAAGACCGACGCAAAGCCGGCACTGATGCCGGCCATCAACACGATGCGCCGATCTTCACGCCGCAGGCGGAACACCCGGGTCAACTGGTCCGCCAGCGCCCCACCCATTTGCACAGCCGTGCCTTCACGGCCGACCGAGGCGCCAAACAAATGGGACACCAGCGTACCGCCCAGCACCAGCGGCACCATGCGCAGCGGTACGACTTTCTTGGGGTCGTGGATTTCATCGATCAACAGGTTGTTGCCGGCATCCACCGGCTTGCCCACCCAGTGGTACACCAACCCCACCGCAAACCCTGCCAGGGGCAACAGCCAGATGATCCAGCGGTGGGCTTCGCGCCACGCGGTGGCGTTGTCCAGCGAGAACAGGAACAGCGCCGACGCGCTGCCGGCGAGCACGGCCACCACGCTGGCGAGCAGTAACCATTTGATCAGGTACGGAATAAGGTCGAGTTGTTCAGGGCGCTTGAGAGAGAACATGGAATCAGCCACACATAAACCAAAGGGGCCGGATCAACGAGGGAGTTTATGCGCGAACGCCTACAGCCCTGAGTTGACCAGGTGTCTGTAGGCATCATCAGCTGCGGGACGCAGCGGTTGGGTCAGGGAGGAATGCCATCTCCGATAGCGATGGATCATAGAGAGGCGCGGGACAAATGTAAAATCATGTTTCAAGCATCCGGCAGCCTCCTGCGGCGGGCGCCTCACCGCTTGGGTGATAACCCAATCGCACAGGCGACCACGGCGGGGTCGCCCTGGAAGGTGGTTCGCGCGGCAATCGACAGTTTGCTCGCACGGGGAGCGACGCCTTCCGTATCAACGGTGCGCAACGTCGGCCGCTCTACCGCCGGCACCGCATGCGCCGGGTCGACGATTTCCATGCAGCGGCGCAACGAATTGAAGTCCGGTGACTGTGACAGCGCCAAATGCAGGGTCTGGCTCACGGACACCGACACCAGCGAACTCTGCGCACATTGCCCGTCGTAAATCAGCGTATGGCGAATCAACGGGTTGTCGTGGCAATACTTGAGCAGGTTCACCTGCCGCGAGCGCACCAGCGCGGTGTCGATGATCAACAGGTCGAATGCCACGCCTTCCGAGCGCGTCAACGCTTGCAACTCGTCGAACGAAGCCAGGGGGGCAATGCGGTGATAGCCCAGCTGGTTGAGCATTTTCTCGATCTTGATCCGCTGCAGGAGATCCGCATCGGCGATCAGCAGGCGTAACGCTTTATTGGGCATAGGGTAAACCTGACAGGTGGGCATCAGCGTCGCTCACGGTAACTGCCAGAGGTAAAGCCTGACTTTAAGGCGATTCTGAAACGGCAACCCGGGGCATGCCGGCACTTTTAAGAATCGCCTCAAAGCCTCGACGCCTGCGCCCACCTACCATGGCCCGCGCCCCAAACGCCGCTATGGAATCCCGTTGTGTTCATGTTTCTGTTTCGTCTACTGCTGCTGGCCGGTGTGCTGCTGACCCTCGCGCCACCGGCCCGCGCGGCCCTGAAAATCGAAGGCACGCGCCTGATCTACCTGGGCCAGGACAGGGGGGCCAGTATCGGCGTGGTCAACCAGGCCGCCCGCGAACTGGTGGTGCAAACCTGGATCACCGGCGACGACACCTCGGCCAACGGCGACGTGCCGTTTGTGGCCACTGAACCCTTGGTGCGCCTGGGGCCTGGCGAACATCACTCGCTGCGCCTGCTCTACGCCGGCGAAGGTTTGCCCACGGACCGAGAGTCGCTGTTCTGGCTCAACATCCTGGAAATCCCGCTCAAGCCCGAGAACGCCAACAGCGTGCAGTTCGCGATCCGCCAACGCCTCAAGCTGTTCTATCGCCCGCCCGCGCTGGCCGGCGGTTCGGCAGAGGCGGTGCAGCAGCTGGTGTGGCGCACGCAGGGGGGGCGCGTCACGGTCAACAACCCCAGCGCCTTTCACCTGTCACTGGTCAACCTGCACACCGACAGCCAGGTCCTCAGCGACTACGTGCTGCTCGCCCCGCACCAGAGCAAGACCCTGGACGCCCCTGCGCCTGTCGACCCAGGCACCACCCTCCACTTCACCGAAATCACTGATATCGGCTTGCAGGCCCGCCACCGCGCGGTACTCAAGTGATCGACCACGGGGTAATTGCACCTATGTCACTCACCCAACGCTTTCTACCCATGCTGCTGTGGGCCTGCGCCGCCCTGCCGGCCACCAGCCACGCACTGGCCTGCCGCGAAGACGGCACCGGCTCGATCATCACCCAGGAGGCGCTGGGGACCGCGCTGGCGGTAGCCGCCGATGCGCCCAACGGCACCATCATCTGGGAGTCCGGCCCGCGTACGACCAATGTGATCTGCAAAGACGATTACAACCATGGCCGTGAAGAGGTGTATTTCTACGTCAACCCGGCCAACGTGAGTATCGGCACCGGTATTCGCGTGGGCATCCGCTACAACAACCAGCCAATTACCCAGAGCACCGGCAAGGTCGGCACGGGGTTCTTTTCCGATCGGGGCTGCACCGCCAATTGCGTGGGCTGGGACAAGGCGCGCTTCACCCTCAACTTCAGCGTTTTCATCGAGAAATACGACCCCACGCCTCCCAGTGGCCAAGCCAGTACGCTCACCTCGTACCGGGTGTTCCAGCTGGACGGCGTGCGCGGTCTCAACTCGCGGCCCAACAGCAACTTTAACTACGTGGTGACCGGTATGAACGGCATCCGCTTCGTGCCCTGCACGCCGGAACTCACCATCACCCCCAGCGTGGTCAACTTCCCGACGCCTTCGCGCAAGGCCGCGATCGGTGAAGTCGCCAGCACCGCCAACTTCAGCCTCAACCTGCGCAAGGGTTGCGACACGCCCTACACCGTCAGCGCACGCTTTGCGACCACCCCGGGCGGTGGCGGCGTGATCAATGGCTTGCTGGTGCCGGACAACAACAGCTCGGTGGGCATCTCGCTGTCCCGCGCCGAAAGCCAGCAACAGCTGCCATTCAACACCTGGTTCACCCTGCAGGAGCTGATGGGGCTGGGCCAAAGCCACGACGAATTCCGCGCCGACCTGAAATGGCGCACCTTGCCGATCCCCGGCGCGTTCGACGCCGCCGTGGTGGTGGATATGTATTACAAGTAGCTGTTTTTTAAGGATCGTCTTATGCCATGCCCATGGACGGGCGCTTAAAGTCTGTCGATGCGATTGAAAAGTTACCTGCTCCAGATCAACCCCGTCCTCTCCCGACCCGAAGCAGCCAGAAGGCTGCTTCGTATTTTTGCGACCGTGTTGCTGATCGGCATCCTGAGCGGGGTCTACACTTTTCTGCTGTCCACCTTCAACAACGATATTTCCCAGCGCCGTGGCTACATGAGCAGTGCCATCGCCGAGGCCCATACCTTTTTCACCAACCGCGAGGCCCTGCTCGAAAGCCTCAGCCTGTCGGCCGTACGGCGCCCCTCGAAAACCCCGGTCTATACGTTTTCCCCGGAAGAACAGCACCTGCAGTTGGGCGACTCCCCCGACAACCAGTGGAGCATCTGGCTGACCACCCGCATGCGCGAATACCTCAAGGCCAAACAACTCAACCTGCTTTACGTGAACGCCGGCACCAGTGCCCAGACAACACCCCAGGTCACGCGCCTGTATGACGCCACCGCGCAGGTGTTGCCGATTTCCAAATGCCTGCTCAACCGCCTCAAGGCCGTGCAACACAGCGATCCCACCACACTCAACGAGCTATGGCTGAGTGACAGGACCGAAGGCCACTCGCACCTGTACATTTTTATCCGCCTGGACGAACGCGACCCCGAGTCCGGCTGGCTCGGCATGGAAATGGAAAGCCGCGAAGTGTCCTCCACCCTCAGCGACAAAAGTGCCGGCGAGTTCATGATGCTCAGTTCCCAGGGCATGCTGGTGTTCACCAACAGCGACAATGCCCAGCTCAGCCAGCAGCGCCTGCGGCCGGGAGAGGACAGCTTTTTCGGGTTCGTCGGCAATGGCTGGCTGCCCGATCACCTGGTAATCCGCAAGCACCTCAAGTCTTCGGACTGGCAACTGATGTACTCCATCGACCTGCGCGCAGTGGTCAGCGGCTTGTGGAAGCAGTTGCTCGGCTCGCTGCTGTTCTGCCTGTTCAGCGTGACGATGATCTGGCTGGTGATGCGCCGGGTCGACCAACGCTTCATCATCCCCTCGATCCATCGCATCCAGGCCTTGATCGAAAGCGAGGCGTTCGGCCGCGATGTGATCCAGACCGCGCCCGTCGCGCTGTGTGTCTTGCGTCGCACCGACGGCCAGGTGGTGCTGGAAAACACCTTGGCGCAGCAATGGCTGGGCGCCGGTCCGGAGCGCGAGGCGCTGCGCGACGGCTGGATCGAGCAAGCCTTTGCGAACGGGCCGTCCGAACGCAGCGACTACTTTGAAACCATCGACGGCCGCCACCTCTACCTGAGCAGCGCCCCCACCCGCTACAAGGGCGAGGACGTGCTGTTCTGCGCCTTCAGCGACATCAGCGCTCGCAAGCAGGTCGAAGCGGCACTGGAAGAAGCCCGGCAGTCTGCCGATGCGGCCAACGCCGCGAAAACCTTGTTCCTGGCGACCATGAGTCACGAAATCCGCACGCCGTTGTATGGCGTGCTCGGCACCCTGGAACTGCTGGCGCGCACCCAGTTGGACACCCAGCAAAAAGACTATCTGCATGCCATCGAAGGCTCGTCCTCGACCCTGTTGCAACTGATCTGCGATGTGCTGGATGTGTCCAAGATCGAAGCCGGGCAACTGGCCCTGGAGCTCAGCGAGTTCTCGCCCCTGGACCTGGTGCACGAAATCATCCAGGGCTACGCGGCGGCGGCCCAGGGCAAAGGCCTGCAACTTTATGCCTGTTTCGACCCGAAGCTGCCGGAGCGCTTGATCGGCGACGTAACGCGCATCCGCCAGATCCTGAACAACCTGCTTAACAACGCGGTGAAATTCACCGACTACGGGCGCGTGGTGCTGCGGGTCAAGGTGCTGGGCCGTGACGGCGAGCGGTCGAGCCTGCTGTGGCAAGTCTCGGACACCGGCAAAGGCATTGCCCAGGAAGACCAGGCGCTGATTTTCGAGCCGTTCTACCAGAGCGAAGGCAACACCAATGTGGTGGCCGGTACGGGCCTGGGGCTGCCGATCTGCCAACGCCTGACCGAATTGATGAACGGCAATATCCGCATGGTCAGCGAGCTTGGCCTGGGCAGCAGCTTCAGCTTGACCCTGCCCTTGGAGGAGGCCCCCACTGCACCGCTGCCGACCCTGCTGGCCGAAACCATTTATGTCGCCTCACCGATCCCGGAACTGGCGAACGCCATCAGCGGCTGGTTGCGTCGCTGGGGCGCCCGCGTGCAGACCACCCTGCCGGCGCAGACCGAAGGCCACCTGCTGTTGCAACTGCACCCCGGCAACGTTGACCCAACGCTGGTGGCCGAGTGGGCTGGGCCCGTTATTCATGCCAGCAGCAACGCCAGCAGCGTCCCGCCGGATGACGGCGGGGCCTGGCACGTCAACCTCAACCAGCTCAGTGCCATTCACCAGGCGGTAAGCCAGGCCCAGGGGCTGTGGGTGGCACGCGCCGATGAGCAGACACGCCAACGTGACCTGAAAAAACTCAACCTGCACCTGCTGGTGGCCGAAGACAACGTCATCAACCAACTCATATTGCGTGACCAACTCGAGGAGCTCGGCTGCACCGTCGAGCTGGCGGCCGATGGTCACGAAGCCTTGTTGTTGTACACCGCCGGCACCTTCGACGTGGTGCTGACCGATGTGAACATGCCCCACATCAACGGCTACGAACTGGCGCGGGAACTGCGGCGCCAGGGCTGCCCGTTGCCGATTATCGGGGCCACCGCGAACGCGATGCGCGGCGAGGCCGACCTGTGCCTGGCCGCCGGCATGAACCATTGCCTGGTCAAGCCTTTCGCGTTGCGGGCGCTCTTCAATTCCCTGGCGCCTTATGCACGGATCATCCATGAAGCCCCTTAGTATTTTGATCGTCGAGGACCACCCCCTTCAGCACATCTACTTGCAGCACCTGCTCAGTGAGTTGGGGGAGTTCATGCTCGAAGCCGCCCAGGATGGCAAAGAGGCGCTGGAACGCCTGCGCCAACGGGACTTCGATTTGGTACTCACCGACCTGCTGATGCCGGGCATGGACGGTGTGCAATTCATTCAAAGCCTGGCCAGCCTGCGCTGCAAGCCGGCGCTGGCGATCATGAGCGTGGCGTCGCGGCGCATGTTGATGGCCGCAAGCCTGGTGGCCAAGAACCTGGATGTAGAAGTGATCGGGCTGATCTCTAAACCAGTGGCCGCCGACGCGCTGCGCAGCCTGGTTGAACAACTCCGGCACAAGCTGCGCACCCCCTCCCCGCTGCCCGCCAAACACCTCGACATCGACCGCCACACGCTGATCCAGGCCATGGGCAACGGCCAGCTGCAAGCCTGGTTCCAACCGAAAAAGTCCTTGGCCAACGGCCGCATTGTCGCCGCAGAAGCCCTGGTGCGCTGGATGCACCCCGAGCAAGGAGTGATGTTGCCCGGTGCCTTCTTGGAGGCGATCAAGGCGTTCGAACTGGAAGAACGCCTGCTGTGGGTGGTGCTCAAGCAGGCCATCTACGCGCAGAAACAATGGTGCCTGCGCGGCTATGACATTCCGGTGTCGATCAACCTGCCCACCCATTTGCTCAACAGCCACGACCTGGCCGACCGCCTGCTGGAGTTCGTGCTGCTCCACGACGGCATTCCCGGGATGATCTGTTTCGAGCTGATGGAGTGCTCGGTGCCCCAGGACATCAGCAACTTCTACGCCGGCGCCTGTCGCTTGCGTATCAAGGGCTTTGGCTTGTCCCAGGATGATTTCGGCAAAGGCTACAGCTCCTACCTCAACCTGGTGTCCACGCCCTTTACCGAACTCAAGATCGACCAGGCGCTGGTGCAGGGCTGCCATGACAACGAAGGCATGGCCTCGGCCCTGGCGAGCATCATCAGCCTGGGCCGCAAATTGGGCCTGACCGTGGTCGCCGAAGGGGTGGAAACACCTCAACAACTGGCGCTGCTGCGCAAGGTCGACTGCAACCAGGTACAAGGTTTCCTGATCTCCCACGCGGTTTCTTGTGAACAATTTCAACAACTTCTGAACAATGATGGCCCCGCGACATCTCATTAGGCGCCTGGCACGGATTATTTGTTGCAGGGAGCGACTAAGCTCCTTCCAGTGCCGATTTTTTCTCCGCCTGCGGACGTTCTTGATGAAGCACAATAACGCGATCCTCGAAGCCTTTACCCGAAGCTCATTGCGCTTGAACAAAAGCCTGATGCTGATGTTCGGGCTCGCGTTGCTGCTGGCCGTCACCAACTACTGGTCCTTGCAGCGGGGCGTCAATATCCGCTATGGCGCCATGCAGTTCCATTTCGCACGCCTGATGGAAAACCTGGCGCAACAGGAAACGTTCCTCAAGAACCTCGCGCATCCCGGCGTGCAGGCCGAACTGCTGCGCGCCACTGACGTACAAGTCAGCCTCAAGAGCCGCATGGTCGACACCCGCCGCACCTTGTACGAAGGCCAGAAGTACTCGTTCTCGGTGCCCTTCAATGTGACGTTCGATGAGCAGCGCGTCGGTGTCGGCGCCAGGCCGCGGGTATTTGCCTTGGGCGCTCACCTGACCAGCTACTACAGCGCCTTCTGGTCGTCCTCGCCTTATGGGGCGCCGCAGACCTTCGTGTTCAACCGCCAGGCGGATTACGCCATTGATATCCCCGCCGTGAAGACCACGCCGACGCTGGTCAACGTGGTGCAGCAAGCCCTGGCGCAGACGCCGCCTGGCCTTGAGCCCGAACGCGTGTACTGGCAGGCCGGGCCCGCGCCAGACCATCTGCTCGCCTATATCGGCATCCCGCTCGACGGCCCGGACTCGGCGGTGGTCGGCACCCTGCTGGACCTGGCGCAGGCCGACGACGTGCAGCGCGCGCTGGAACGCTCGGCATTTGATCGCGTGACATTGATCGCGCCCGACGGCCAGCGCCTGGTCGGCCCGCCAGTGACCGGGGCACCACTCACCGACGGCGTGCACTTCACGTCGCAAGGCTTCGAATTCAAGATTTCCCAGGCCGGCGAGCGGCCGTGGAGCGCGATCTATGGTTTGAGCTACGCCCGGTATTTCCACTACGCCTTGTGGCCGCTGAGCAGCCTGGCGTTATTCCTCGGCAGCCTGCTGGCGCTGGGTTGGGCCGGCAGCCGCTGGTACCGGCGCCAGGTGATTGCGCCGGCGCGGCTGGCCCATGAACGCATCGCCGAAAGCGTGGCCTTCAGCCGCGTGATCATTGACACCGCCCCCACCGGGTTATGCGTGGTGCGGCGCAGCGACGGCGAAGTGTTGATCGAAAACCAACGCGCCCAGCAATGGCCAGGCAGCGCACGCCTGGTGGCCGCCATGGCCGGCACCCATGACAGCGCCGAGAGCGGCGAGACCCACCTGGAAATCGAAGGCCGCCACCTGCAGATCGGCTTCGTGTCGACGCGTTACCAGGCCGAGGACGTGCGCCTGTATGCGTTCAACGACATCACCCGGCATATCGAGGATGCCTCGGCCCTGGAGGACGCACGCCGTGTCGCCGATGCGGCCAACGAAGCCAAGACCCTGTTCCTGGCGACCATGAGCCATGAAATCCGCACACCGCTGTATGGCGTACTCGGCACCCTGGAATTGCTCGGCCTGACCGACCTTGACCCGCACCAGAAAACCTACCTGCACACCATCCAGCGCTCCTCCGCCACGTTGTTCCAACTGATCAGCGACGTGTTGGATGTGTCGAAAATCGAGTCCGGGCAAATGGCGATCGAAGCCGTGGAGTTCTGCCCGCTGGACATGCTCGAAGACACCTTGCACACCTACGCCGCGTTCGCTCAGCGCAAGGGCCTGCAGCTCTACAGTTGCATCGACCCGCAACTGCCGGACAGCGTCATGGGCGACCCGCTGCGCATCCGCCAGATCCTCAACAACCTGGTGAGCAACGCGATCAAGTTCACCGACATCGGGCGCGTGGTCATCCGTGCCCGGGTGCGCGCACTCGACGCCGGGCATGTGCAACTGGAATGGCAGGTGACCGACTCCGGCGTGGGCATTGCCGAGGCGCAGCAGGCCAAGTTGTTCGATCTGTTCTACCAGGCCCCGGACACGGCGGGCGAAGGTGGCGCAGGCTTGGGCTTGCCGATCTGCCGGTGGTTGGCGCAGATGATGGACGGCCAGATCAAGGTCGTCAGCGAGCCGGGGCTGGGCAGCAGCTTCACTTTGAAAATCCGCTTGCCGGTGTGTACCGGTGCGCTGACCAGCCTGCCAGTGGTGGAACCCAGCACCACGCCGGTGTATGTGCAGGCACCGGTGCGCGAATTGGCGCAATCGGTGTGCGACTGGCTCAACCGCCTGGGCATTGCGGCGGCCCTGGCCGCGCCGACTCAGGAACCGGGTGCCCACCCCGCCGTGCTGGTGGACGTGCTGCCCGACCAACCCTCACAACCTTGGATCGGCCAGCGCGTCATCTGCCTGCCGGGCGCGCACAGCCCACCACTGCCCACCGAACAGGGCTGGGTGGTCGACATGCACGACGTACGTGCCATTGCCACCACCGTCTCCCTGGCGCAGCAGGGCAAACACGAACAGCCTCCTGCAGCCCAGCCCCAGAGTGCCGGTCGGTTGGGGCTGCGCATCCTGGTGGCCGAAGACAACCCGATCAACCAGGCGATCATCAAGGAACAACTGGAGGCGCTCGGCTGCTCGGTCAGCCTGGCTTCGAACGGCGAACAGGCCTTGCACCTGTGGCAGCCGCAGGCCTTCGACCTGGTGCTGACCGACGTCAACATGCCCTTGATGAACGGCTACGAACTGGCCAGGACCTTGCGCGAGCACGCGCCCCACCTGCCGATCATAGGCGTGACGGCCAACGCGATGCGCGAAGAAGGCGTGCGCTGCCTGGCCGTCGGCATGAACGCCTGGCTGGTCAAACCCCTGAGCCTGCAGACCCTGCGCGCGCAGTTGATCAAACTGTGCAAGGTCGCGCCCCCTACCGAAACGTTTGACGACAGCGTGCACCTCTCCGACAAGATGCGCCCGTTGTTCATCAGCAGCGTGCAACAGGACCTGCAGCATATCGGCGCGGCACTGGAACAGCGCGATGCACACCGCCTCGGCCAACGGCTGCATTCAGTCGCCGGCGCCCTGGGTGCCGTGCAGGCCAACAGCCTGGCCCAGGCCTGCATCGAACTGGAAAGCGCACTTAACCGTGGCAGCCTCGACACTGCACTGACGCTCAAGGTGACGGCCGTGATGCAACGACTTTCGGCCGTCCTGGACACGCTCCAGCCCGGGCCCACTCCCCTCACTTGAACTGGCATTACGGACGGCCCCTTATGAAGACATTCAACGTGGTAATCGCGGACGATCACCCGATCGTGCTGCTCGGGGTGCGCGAACTGGTGGAGCGCGACACGCGCTTCCAGGTCGTGGGCGAGGCCGTCTGTTCGGCCGGCCTGATCGAGTTGCTGCAGCGCCAGGGCGCCGACATCGTGATCACCGACTACAACATGCCGGGCGACTCACCCTACGGTGATGGCCTGAAGCTGGTGGAATACCTGAAACGGCATTTCCCGCAGGTGCAGATCCTGATCCTGACGATGATCTCCAACCACCTGATCCTCACCCGCCTGCAGGAACTGGGTGTGGTGGGCATCATCCAGAAAAGCCAGTTGCACACCGAGATCCAACTGGCGCTCAAGGCCATCGCCCAGCAGAGTGCCTATCGCAGTCTGGAGCCGCCCAAGACGTCCGTGATCGAGACCCTCACAGCCATCGACGAACGTTTCTCGACACTGTCGCCCAAGGAGTTTGAAATCCTGCGTCTGTTTATCTCTGGCATGAGTGTGAGTGATATTGCCCGCAGCCAGAACCGAAGTTCCAAAACCATCAGTGCACAAAAGATATCGGCCATGCGCAAACTTGCTGTCAGCAGCGACCAGGACCTTCTGGCTTATTGTCTTGCGCGCAACATCTTCAACTAAGCCCCCTTTAAAAGCCATTCATGGACAATGGCTTCGCCCTTTATATACGGGCTAAAACCTCTAAAAAAGTACAACTAAGCCCTCCTCTCCTGCGCTTATAAGAATCGTCTTATTTGCCCGCCAGCCCTCGCCTCTTACTATTTCCCGGCAGTTCAGAAACCACACTTTCCACCTCACATTTATGGACATCATCATGAAGAAGTTTTCCCTGGCTGTTATCGCCTCGGCCATTCTCTGCGCCGGCGGCAGTGCATTCGCCGAAGAGCCGGTTGTACCGAAACCCACCCTGGGCGGCAGCGGCAAAATCACCTTCACCGGCGTGATCAACAACGACGCCTGCTCGGTAGACGGCGCCAACTCCGACCGCACCATTTCGGTGGACATGGGCAACGTGTCGATCAAGGACATGGGCACTGCCGAGAACCCGACTGCCGGCCGTGTGACTGCCAAGGACTTCAACCTGAACGTCAACTGCAACCAGGGCACCAAAGTCGCGATGATCTTTGACGCCAACAATGGCGGTTCGGGCCTGGTGACCGGCAAGAACGTCCTGGCCCTGAACCCGGGTTCGGCCACTGCGCAGAACGTCGGCATCGCCCTGCTCGACAGCAAGGGCACGCTGATCGACCTCAGCTCGCCCGCCACCGCACGCATTGAAAGCACCATGCACGGCCAGGGCACCGACGGTGGCGACGCCACCCTGAGCTTCGCGGCGGCCTACGTCACCACCGGCGCCGCCGGCGCATCGACGGCCGGTCGCGGTGACGCCACCCTGCCGTTCATCCTGCAATACGAATAACCCGGCGCCTGGCGCACCGAACGCGCGAGGCCCTGGGGCCTCGCCATTCCCTTTCTGATGACACCGGACACCCCCTCATGCTGCCTCGTTCCATTGCCATGGGCCTCGGGCTGCTGGGCATGCTCATGGCTGCCCAGGCCACCGCCAGCATTTCATTGAATGCCACCCGCATCGTCTTCGAGGGCGACCACAAGGAAGCCAACATCACCGTGCGCAACGGCAACCAGGACGTACTGATCCAGTCCTGGGTCGACCGCAACGATGCCAGTGGCAGCCGTGCACCATTTGCCGTCACCCCGCCGTTGGCACGGGTGTTTGCCAAGGAACAGCAACTGTTGCGCATCCTGTACGAAGGCAGCGGCATGCCCACTGACCGCGAGTCGGTGGTATGGCTCAACGTGCAGGAAATCCCCAAGGCCAGCACCACCGAGAACACCTTGCAGTTGGCCATCCGCCAACGCATCAAGATTTTTTTCCGCCCTGCCGGCTTGCCGGGCAGCGCGCTGCAGGCCCCGGCCCAACTGGAATGGACGCTGGTCAGACACGGCACACAGACCCTGCTGATCGTGAAAAACCCGACGTTGTACCACGTGTCCATGGCCGACATCAGCGTGCAGGACCACCTGGCCAGCGATTCCACCATGGTCGCCCCGGGGGAAGAAAAACAGTTCCCGCTCAAGGGCCTGACCGCCAGCGGCACGCTGCCGTTGTCGTTCTTGAGCATCAATGACTACGGCGCGCAAACCCCGTACACCGCCACTCTGGCCGGGGGCATCACACACGCCACCGAGTCGCGCCTCAAACCCTGAGCGCTGCTGCTCGCACTTGCTCGCTCATCCGGGATGCCACAGGTCTTCGCATGTCTTTTCTTTCCTGCAACTGGTCCGCGTGTGACGCACTGAAGTTGAAGACGCTGTGGCTGGCGATTGCCGCCAGCCTGCCCGCCTGGGCCATGGCCGACGAGGCCGCGCAAACCTTCAACACCACCTTCCTGCAGGGCTCGCAGTCCCCGGTCGACCTGCAACAGCTGCTGTCGGCCAACAGCGTGTTGCCGGGCACTTACCGGGTAGACCTGTACAGCAACGAAGTGCTGGTGGGCCGGCGCGATATCGACTTCAAGCGCAACCCGCAAAATGACCAGGTGCAAGCCTGCCTGACCCTCGACCTGCTCAAGCAATTGGGCATCGACATGGCCCGCCTTGAGGCCCAAGGCAAACTCGACCCGCAGCACCCACAGGACTGCTACCCACTGGCCGCCCTGATCGAAGACGCCACAGTGCGCTACGACAGCAGCCGCCTGCGCCTGCTTGCGAGCATTCCGCAAGTGGCCATGCAGCGCGGCTTGCGCGGGTACGTCGACCCGCAGCTGTGGGACGATGGCGTACCTGCCGCGTTCATCAACTACCAGCTCAACAGCAGTCGCTCCGCCGGTGACCATGACACACGCGTCGCCAACAACCTGGGCCTGCGCAACGGCATCAACCTGGGGGCCTGGCGCTTGCGCAACGAATCGAACCTCAGCGGTGGCACCGGGCGCAAGAACACCTACACCAGTAACCGCAGCTACGTGCAGCACGACGTGACGCCGATCAAGGGCCAGTTCAGCGCCGGTGAGATTTTTTCCGACACCGACCTGTTCGACAGCGTGCGGTATCGCGGGGTCAAACTGGCCTCCGACGACGGCATGCGTGCCGACAGCGAGCGCGGCTACGCCCCCGTGATCCGGGGCGTGGCACAGACCAACGCGACGGTGGAGATCCGCCAGAACGACTACATCCTCTACACCGCCAGCGTTGCGCCGGGGCCGTTCGAGATCAACGATATCTACCCCAGCGGCTCCAACGGCGATTTGCAGATCACCGTGATCGAAGCCGACGGCACCCGCCGCGTGACGACGCAGGCGTTTTCCAGCCTGCCGATCATGGTGCGCGAGGGGCAGGTCAAGTACAGCCTCTCGGCGGGTCGCTTCAACAGCAACACCGACGGCCTGGCCACCCCGCGTTTTCTGAGCGGCACCCTGGCCTATGGCTTGACCAGCAACCTTAGCGGCATCGTCGGCGTGCAGGCCAGCGAGGACTACAGCGCCCTGTCCCTCGGCGCCGGCCGCAACACCGCGTTGGGTGCGGTATCGCTGGACGTGACCCATTCATCGAGCAAGGCCCAGGGGCAGACCACCCAGGGCAGCAGCGTGCGTGCGTTGTACGCCAAGACCTTTGCCGGCACCGACACCAATTTCACCCTGGCAGCCTACCGTTACTCCACCGAGGGTTATCGCAGCTTCAACGACCATGTCGAAGACCTCAGCGACAACCTCCGCGTGCGCAGTGGCCATTCAAAAACCCGCACCGACCTGACCATCAACCAGAGCATCGGGCGCCAGCGCGAATTCGGCAGCTTGTATGTGAACGCCAGCGACCAGCGCTACTGGAATCGCGGCGGCTCCCAGAGTTTTTCCGCCGGGTATACGAGCAACTGGGGCAACCTGAGCTACAACCTCGGCGTGACGCGCACCCAGCAGATTGTCACCTGGGGTGAGCCGAGCAGTGACACCCAGGTGAACCTGTCCATCTCGTTCCCACTGGGCAGCCAGGCCCGCGCGCCACGGGCATTTGTCACCACCAGCAGCCAGCACGGCGACACCACCACCCAGGCGGGCATCAACGGCTATGTCGCCGACACCAGCGACACGTTCTATTCGGTACAGGCCGGGCACAGCGACACCAGCGGGGATTCCGGTTCGGTGAACATCAACAGCCGCACCTCGGTGGCGGATGTCAGCCTGGGCTATAGCCAGGGCCAGGGCTACAACGCGCAGAATCTCAACCTCGCCGGTTCCGTGGTGGCCCACAGCGGCGGGATCAACCTGGGGCAGACGGTCAGCGAGACCTTTGCACTGGCCGAGGTGGCGGGCATTTCCGGGGCCCGGATCAGCAGCTACAGCGGCGTTGAGACTGGCCGCAACGGCTATGCGGTGATTCCGACGGCCCAACCTTATCGGGTCAACTGGATCAGCCTCGACACCCGGGACTTGGGCGCCGACGTGGAAATTACCAACGCCACCCAGCAGGTGGTGCCGCGCCGGGGCGCCATCGTGGTTGCGCACTACAGCGGTACCACGGGCAGGCGGGTGTTGTTTGAGTTGTTGGATGCGCAGCGTCAGCCATTGGGGTTTGGGGCTTCGTTGGAGGACGCTACGGGCAAGCAGTTGGCGATTGCTGATCCGAATGGGAATGCGTTGGCGTTGGTCGAGCAGGACCAGGGGACGCTGGTGATCAAGTGGGGGGAGCGTAGTTGCACGGCTTCGTATGCGTTGGGGGTGCAGAACAAGGCGTTGAATTATGAGCGGCGGGTGTTGGTGTGTGGGCCTTGATGTGGGGGGTTGGGAGTACATATCCGTTATTGGGGTGATGGCTGCTTATGGTTCCGCCCTTACGGCGGGTCACTTTTGAAAAGAGCCCAAAAGTAACCAAAAGGCTCTTGCCCCAACACTCGGCACCTCGCTTAGGCTCGGTGTGCCCGTAATCCGACAGTGATTTGGGGGGCCGCCGCCACGCGCCATCCATGGCGCGGGG